>Ga0302252_1000032_pt1 | contig 221374 bp, 176 predicted proteins | sample AAG_RA_Leu_MG_FD_193511 | JGI IMG/M metagenome (GOLD analysis project Ga0302252, IMG submission 193511) | Enriched activated sludge microbial communities from anaerobic digester in WTTP, New Holstein, Wisconsin, United States - AAG_RA_Leu | ecosystem: Engineered > Bioreactor > Anaerobic >... | reverse complement strand
AGCGTATTGCACGAGTGCGATCCCGGTATGTTCAGCTTCCTCAACGATCTTTTTGCGGCGTGATTGCCGGGAAGGAAGGGAAAAGCGAAGGACGCAGAAAAGATCAGCAGAGCCCGAGCCGTTCATATCCCTGAGGTGCAGCAACAGATGCAGCAGATATCGCTCTTTCCCTCCGGATCTCTGAAAGCTACGCCGTTATGCGAGCCGGAGCTTCTCAGACGGCATCTGCTGCAATTCTCTGATTTCGGGACGGCGACTGTCGCCTCCAATACGCGTGTTGCCGCCGGCAGCTGTGCGGCGCTGGATGTTCCCACTTATATAAATGAATTCTGGACATCGAAGCAGAGGGCGGCCAGCTCCCTTCATGAGCTTTCGTACCGCGCCTGCTTCAAGCCCCAGCTCCCCGGATTCTTCATAGAGAGGCTCACTGAAAAGGGCCAGACTGTCTACGATCCGTTCATGGGCAGGGGCACGACGGTGATACAGGCGTCTCTGATGGGGAGAAGGCCTTTCGGCTGCGATATCAACCCCCTTTCCAATGTCTTTGTAAAGCCCCGCCTGTCGCCTCCGACTCCGCATCAGGTTACCGAGCGCCTCTCCGGGATAGATCTCCGCGACTGTGACGATATGCCTGAAGAGCTTCTCGTTTTTTATCATCCTGACACGCTCAGAGGGATATGCGCGCTGAAGAAGTATTTCCTCGCGAGGCAGCAGGCCGGATATTTTGACGATATAGATGCGTGGATTCAGATGGTGGCGCTGAACAGGCTCACCGGCCACTCTCCGGGCTTCTTTTCGGTGTACACGATGCCGCCCAATCAAGCCGTTTCCGTCGAGTCCCAGCGGAAGATCAACAGGGACAGGAGGCAGAGCCCTCCAGAGAGGGACATTGCGCAGATTATTCTGAGAAAGACGAAGTCGCTCCTTTCGAAATGCGATTTGCAGGCGAGGGAGGCCCTCAGGGCTGCCTGCAGCTCGTCTCTGCTGCTCACAGCCGACTCAGAGAGCACTCCTGAGATCGAAAGCCGTTCGGTCCATCTCGCTGTGACATCCCCTCCGTTTCTGGACGTGGTCGACTACGGCTCTGACAACTGGCTGCGCTGCTGGTTCATAGGAATAGACTCGAGAGAGGTTCCCATCACCATCATAAAAAAGCTGGAGGACTGGTGCGAAAAGATGGAGAGGGTGTTCAGGGAGCTGGAGAGGGTCCTCGTCCCTGGAGGCTACGTGGCCTTCGAGGTGGGAGAGGTGAGAGGCGGCAGGGTGCTTCTCGAGGAGACTGTCATAAGGGCCGCATGGGCAGCCGGCCTCGAGCCTGTGCTGGTGCTGATAAACAGCCAGAAGTTCACGAAGACGGCTAACTGCTGGGGAGTGGACAACAACAGCAAGGGGACGAACACCAACCGCATAGTCCTCCTTCGCTCGGCGCAGGGCTGAGAGCGCAGGAGCAGGTTCTGCAGGATATCCAGGCCTTTATGTGAAAATCTGCACGATTGAAAGGTAAAGCGGGACAGATGGAGAAGACTGCTCAGGCTGTGAGAAACATACTTGCGCTAATCCTGTTTATATTCTGTCTCGTATCGTGTGTAGCCGTGATCAGGAAGCCAGCATACTCGATTCCGATAGATGGCCTGGTGCAGCTCAGGGGAGCCGAAGGCTTCTCGGGAGGAGCCTTTGAAAGCACTGTGCTCGACGAGGGAAAGGGGACTGTCTGCCTCGCCTCCGATGAGAAGACAGGAGCTTACGCGCTTCAGGGGCGCTATGTCACCGCGGCCATGGCAGCCGACTTTCCGGTCAGGGAGGTAATCCCTTCGTGGAATATCCAGACGCCGGCAGGGACGGCTTACCTGGTGGAGCTGCGCATCTCCACTGACGGCTCATCGTGGTCTCCGTGGTTTCACATGGGCCGGTGGGGCTCGAAGATTCCCGGCGCGAAGCCTGAAAAGAAGATGCTGAAGAACGAGTGGGGCGCCGTGAAGGTCGACTATTTCTCTCCTCTGAAGGACTGCCGCTTCCTGCAGTGGCGCGTAACCTTCCATTCCTTAAGGGGGAAGGGCACGCCTGCCATGACGCTCTTCAGCTGCGCGCTGTCCAGCGAGAGGGGAGACAGGGGGATATCGCTCAGGAGGCCTCCTGAGAAAAAGATTGACAAGGCACTGTGGAAGAAGACGCTGCCTGTTCCATACCGCTCGCAGGGAAGCGAGGACTCGTCCATTGCGGGAGAGATATGCTCGCCGACGAGCATCAGCATGGTAATGGATTACTGGGGGGTCAGGAAGGCCACCGCCGACATGGCGCGCCTCATCTACGACCCTGACTACAAGATGTACGGAATGTGGTGGAGAGGCGTGCAGGGCGCCTCGCAGTACGGCCTCGAGGGATGGGTTCAGTATTTCAGGAACTGGGAGGATGTCAAGAGCTGGATCGCCGCAGGCCAGCCCGTGATAGCCTGCATCTCTTTCGCCGCAGGCGCTCTCGGCGGCTCGATGACTCCCGCATCGGAAGGCCACGTAATAGTGATAGCAGGCTTCGATGACAAGGGGAACCCGGTCTGCAACGACCCTGCAGGGAAAGACGAGGAGAGCGGCATTGTCGCCTACGACAGCAGCGAACTTGCGAAAGCCTGGTTTGACAAAGGCGGCGTGGGCTACATAATCCGCCCGGCGAAGTACCCTAAGTGACTGCTTGGAAGACTATTCTCATAATTAACGCGAATGGGACGAATACCGCGAATCTCACGAATATACTATCAGCCGGATTCCACAGCATATTCAAGTATTATCCAGGACAGACCATCACGTAGAGCTTTCTCTTGATTCTTCCAGAACCCAGCATTCCATTACCGCACTATTCCATCATTCCAGTCTTAACGGGAGCCTCGTTATTTTTTTCCGCCCTGTTTGCCTTCCTCGTCGCCCGGCGGGGACGATTTGCCCGGCGAATAAAGCGTCTTCGAGATATCCTTGATGCCCTTGTCGAGCTTGGTCTTCATAATTCTCATGTAGTCCTCTGTCTGCTGCATGACCTTGTCCTTGTCGATCTTGTGGTCCGGGCTCTGCTCGAGGCTCTGCCCCATCTGCTGCACCGCCGCGTCGCGCTTGATCAGCATCGCCACCGATTTCCCCTCCCTGGTGATGTAAGCCTCCTCGATTGCCAGGCGGGCCTTTTCCTCTGCGGTGATACGCCTCCTCAGCGAGGTGAGGTAGCCTTCCTTGTCCTTTATCTCGGTAAAGGTGAGCGAGAAGAGCGAGAAGCCGCACCGCTCCAGCTCTTCAGACGCCTTCTGCTGCACTTCCCTCGAGCACGATTCGCTGTCTTCAATCAGCTTCTCTGCTTCTATCTTCTTGAAGACTTGGCGCACTGCCTCTTCGATTATTGCGTTGACGAAGGCGGTCTTTTCGCGGGGGTTCCTGTGAGGCACCGTCGTGACGGCCCTGGTGAGGGATTCCTGGTCGTCCTTCAGCTTCAGTCTTGCAGTGGCTTCCACGTTCACGGTGATCCCCTTCCTGAGAGGGACCTCAGAGGTCTCGACCTTGACGACGAACGCCTCCCTGAGCAGGAGTCTGTAGCTCTGCAGCAGCGGCAGGACGAAGCATCCTCCCGGGCCGGAGACTATCTTCATGGACCGGCCCAGGCCGTATATCACGAATGTCTCGCCCGGCCCCACCCTCCTGTAGGTCAGTCCGAGGATGATGAGCAGCGCTGCGACAATCACACCTGCGATGATCAGACCGTGCATTGCATCCTCCTGTATCGATCAGTATTCATTTCCGTGACAGTCAGATCCTTCCTGCCGCACCTTCTTTGCGCAAATAAAAGAAGCGCCAATGCACTGGGCCGGCGCTTCCGCTTGATTACTGTTGATTTCCCTGTTATCTGTAGCGCTCAGGTAGCTCGATCAGGGTCAGCTTGGACTTCCCTTCGCCTTCCTGCTGCTTCAGCAGCTCTTCGAAGTTGGTCACCTTCTTGATGAGGGCTGTCCAGTTCGGCGAATCCTGGGCGAACTGCGTCTTTTCGTACTCCTCCATCAGCGAAGGCCTCACGCTCTTCTGGCGGCGCGGGGCGTAGACCGACACGCCGTGCGAGTTCTCGTAGTCCTCGTCATCTTCATGCTGCTCCTTGACTACGCTCTTCTCCACTGCGGCCTTCAGGTTTTTAAGGTCATCCTTGACCGCCCTGTTCTTGATGTTCGGGTTGTTCTGAAGCTTGTCTGCCATATCCCACAGATCCCTGTAGTCATCGTAAGGCGTCGACGGAGACGTGCGGAGGTCGAAGTGCTGCGTCTGCTTGAACGATGCGCTGAGATCCTCCATGCTGATGTCGCTCTTCAGGATGTCTGCGGCGAGCTTATCGACAGCCTTGGCCACTTTCTTCATCTGCTTCAGATCTATCGCCGAAAGCGTGTGAGTAGAGGTCTTGTTTACTTTTTCCGCGTTCTCGATGAATACCGACGCGATTGACTTCGGATCGCTCTTCCCTTCGGAGATGGACTTGTCTATGGCCGGAAGGATGTCCTTGTAAGGATATCCGTCACCGCCGATTATCTCTTCCGACGAGATCAGGTATTTCGCAGTGTCCTTCAGCTCGTACGCCACTTCGGCCTGGGCCATCAGGCATGCGTCGAAGGCCACTATGTCGGGTTTTTTGCCTGTCTTTTCGGCGGCCTTGTCGAGGGCCTTCCGCAGATCTGGCAGCGACAGCATGTCTCCCCTGTCTTCCTCGGCGCCGAGGAAGCCTGCGCCGTGATCGCTCATCAGTACTATGTAGTGCTTCGCCGGGTAGTTCTTCATACCCCAGGCGATGAAGTTCGCAAGGGAGCTGACCTTTGCCATGCTGCTGTAGCCGAGGTCCTTGACCATCTTCGAGTTGATCTTCGTGGGATCATCGTCGTGGGTTATCTCATATCTCCTGGCGCCGCGCCAGATCGGCTCCTTGTTAAGCGTCGTGCTGTCCACAGAGAGCAGGAGTCCGCTCAGGTCGGCCTGGTTGTACTTGCCGCCGAGAGGGTTATCCGAGAAGAGGATCGAGCCTCTCGAGCTCCCAGAGGCCTCAGAGGTCTTCGTGCCTCCATCGGAGAAGAGCTGCACCGTGCTGTTATCCTTGGCGTCTCCCTTCAGAAGCTTCCCTGCCTCTTTGAAGAAATCGGCCATTATCTCTTCCGGGGTCTGCTCCTTCTGCTCGCCCATAATCTGCAGCAGCTCCGAGCCTACGGCGCCCTGCGTCTGGACCTGGCCCTGCTGCGCTTCTGCCTCTGCCTGCATCTGCGCCGCGATCTGGTTCAGCGTGACTTCATTCTGGGCTATCTGGCCCAGCATCTGGCCGGCCGTGTCCTTGATCACGTCTCCGATTGTCCTGCTGGAATCGGACGCCTCCTTGACGGACTTCTTTACAACTCTGTCCAGCTTCTCCTGCAATTCAGGGTTTCTTCTGAGCAGGATCGTCGAGAGCCGCTGTGTCGTATAGTTGTCTTTCATCAGCTCCTTGTACTGGGCCGCCGTTTCGCTGTTCCCGACGAGAGCCTTCAGCACCGAGCCGAACTCCCTGCTCTGGAAGGCTTGTGACAGCGCCTCCGAGAGGAACGCCACCGTGATCGGCGACGTGGAGTATCTCGAAAACTGCGTGACTATCTTGTAGTTATCCGATGCCGGAGCGTTTTCCATCTCCTTGACATCGTCCATGATGCAGTCCTCGAGGTTGTTGCTTCCGTCCATATATGCAAGGATTACATATTCGCTCTCCGCTTTATTGGCTGCCCCCGAGCTCTTTGACGATACGGCGCCTGCTCCTGCCTTCGACTTCTTCTCCGGCGCGGCGTCGGATTTCCGCTCAAAGCTGTCCTGTGGCACTTCAATCTCTTCAGACTGCGTCGCCTTTGCTCCGGAGACAGACTGGGGAGGTGTGAACGCTGAGGAAATCGGCTGATTTACGCGGGATATACTGCCATCCATAGTAATGCTCCTTCTCTGACCATATTGACCACATTACCCATTATAACAGAGTTTGCGTCAGAATGACACATGATGTCCTTTAACAAAATGTAAACTTTTTTACAGGATAATGACGCGGTGCCGCGAATAGTGAAGTGAGGTGAAAAGCCATGATGAAGAAATTCACCGCCCGCCCTGCCTATGAATTCCCGCCTCTCCTCGTCGTGCTCGGGAAGAAGGAGATCCTGTCGAACCCCGAGATGGTCGAGATAAAGAAGCGCCTCGACGAATCCGGCATGCCTCTCGAGAAGATACTGCTCGAGTATCTCGAGCGTGAGGTCGTGCTGAAGGCCAGGGAGGAAGAGCTTCAGAAGCGCTTCATGGCGATTGACATCCTGAAGAACAAGACCAGCTTCGAAAAAGAGGCTGTTGAGTGCATCCCCCGCGAGTATGTGATGAAGTTCGGCGCTATCTGCCTGCAGAAGCGCGACAACACGATAGCCATAGCGATGGTGAACCCCGTTGATGACATGGTCGTTCACAGCATAGAAGATCTGACAGGCTGCAAGGTCAAGGCCAGATATCTGACACTGCAGTATGACCTGGAGCTGTTCTTCTTCGTCGAGCACAAGAAGGACGAGATAAAGGACTCACAGCAGACAGACGACTACAAGGGCCCCAGGATATTCGAGGAGGTGGCCGGCGACGGGCTCGTCAGCCTCCGCCCGCTCGTCGATGCCGTGTTCAGGAAGGGCCTGGAGGTCCAGGCGAGCGACATCCACATAGAGCCTACCAGGAACAGCATGCGGGTGCGCTTCAGAATAGACGGAATCCTGAAGACAGACGCGGAGATAGACAGGATCCTCGACAAGGAGGGACGCAACAAGCAGCTTCTGCAGGCCATCGTCAACATCATCAAGAACAGATCAGGCGCATCCGGCAAGGACATGAGGATCGACGAGCGCGAGAAGCCCCAGGACGGAAGAATTTACGTGCCTGACAGGGATCTCGATCTCCGAATCTCGATCATCCCCACGCTTCACGGCGAGAGCGTCGTAGTCAGGATCCACTACAGGGAGATAGGCACCTTCTCTCTCGACAAGCTGGGCTTCGAGCCCAGGGACCTCGAGCGGTTCTCGAAGGTAATAGATAACCCTTACGGCATGATCCTCGTCTCGGGGCCGACAGGAAGCGGCAAGACGACTACGCTCTACAGCGTCATGCAGATAATAAACAGCCCCACGAAGAAGACGCTCACCATCGAAGACCCCGTGGAATACTCGATAGACGGGGCCATACAGGCTCAGACGAACCCGGCCAAGAGCTTCACGTTTGACGAAGCGCTCCGTGTATTCCTGCGGCACGATCCGGACATCATAATGGTAGGAGAGATCAGAGATGAGGCGACTGCGTCGATGGCCATCGAGGCTTCGCTTACAGGCCACCTGGTCCTCTCGTCGATCCACGCGAACGACGCGGTCACTACGATCACGCGCCTGAAGGATCTGGGAGTGGACCCGCGCCTGATCACATCCACCTGCCTCGCCACTCTGGCCCAGAGGCTCGTGCGCAAGAACTGCCCGCAGTGCAGCACGCCGTATACGTATTCGACGCGCCTCTTCAACGCGTTTGAGAAGTACGCCATCTCATACGACCTCGACGTGCTGAAGAAGGGAAAGGGCTGCGAGCGCTGCAGCAGCACGGGCTATTCAGGGCGCATAGGAATCTTCGAGCTGCTGATAATGAGCTACGAGATCAAGGAGCTGATCCTGCAGGACGCCTCGCTTTTTGACGTCACGCAGGTCGCAGGCTCTCAGGGGATGAAGAGCCTCATTGAAGCGGCGCTGATGAAGGTGGCGTCCGGAGTCACGTCTGAAGAGGAAGTCTGGAGAGTAACGCTTGCGCAGCAGTCATGACCCTGGGCCTAGAGCCCGCTCATTATGGTGTACATGGGCAGGAACGCCGCTAGAAGGATGAAGAACGTCACGCCGCCCAGAATCACTATCAGGAACGGCTCCAGAAGGCTCGAGAAGTTGGCCAGGAAGACGTCCACATCTATCTCGAGCATGTCAGCCAGCTTATCGATCACGTAAGGGAGCTTGCCTGTCGTCTCTCCGACTACCATCATGTTGATCAGTATCGTCGGGAAGAACTTCGACTCCCCGAAGGCCTCAGCATACTGCTTCCCCTCGTCTATGCGCCATATTATCTTTTTCATTATCGCGTCGCTGAAGTAGAGGTTTTCCGCGACTTCGTCGACTACCCTTATGGAGATCACCGAAGGGACGCCTGAGTTCAGCAGCGTCGACAGCACGCGGCAAAGCCTGATGAGGATCACCTTCTTGTAGAGCTTCCCGAGAGTCGGTATGGCCAATTTCACCCTTCCCATGAAGTACTTCACTTTCCGGAGCCTCGATACTTTCCTTATTATCACGACGATGAGAACAATGAGCAGTAACAGAGGGACCATGTATCTCACGTCTGTAGAGCATCTGCCCATGAAGATCAGCACCTTCGTGATGAACGGGATCTTTTCAGGCCCCAGAATCTGCGTGATGGCAGTCAGCAGAGGGCAGAGATAGCGGGTAAGAAGTATCACGATGCCAAAAGCCACTATCGTCACGAAGATCGGGTACGCCAGGGCGGCCTTGAGCCTCGACAGCAGGCGCATCTCCCTCTCTTCGAACTTTGCCAGGTTCTGCAGGATGTCAGGGAGCGTGCCGCTCCGCTCTGCCGTTCTGACCATGCCGAGATGGAACGGCGAGAATGTGTCCGGAAACTGCTCCAGGGCTGTTGAAAGCGAGGCGCCTGACTCGATCGAGTTGTGTATCTTCGTCAGCATCTCCTGGAAGCGCTTGTCTGCCGTCTGGATTCTGCACACGTTGAGCGCTCTCACCAGCCCGAAGCCCGCAGAGATCAGCGTTGCCAGCTGCTGGTAGAACTGCACCATGATCGACTTTTTTATCGGAAGCACGATGAACGACGGCAGTTTGAGCTTCATAGTACAGAGAGTTCCCCGCCCTCCTTCATTTTCCTTTCACAAGCCATCTGGCCAGCCATTCCTTTATTGTGTCGAGATACAGCTCCAGATTCAGCGGCTTCAGGATCCAGTGGCCCTCATCGGGGTAGTACAGGAACCGGGATGGCACTCCCTGGCGCTGCAACGCTGTGAACATGGCCATCGCCTCCGTGTCGGGCACCCTGTAGTCTCTGGCACCGTGTATCACGAGCGTGGGAGTTTTGAAACTGCCGGCGAAGTTGTGAGGGGACCATTTTTCATACTGCTCCCTGGCCGTCCACGGAGTGCCTCCGAACTCCCATTCAGGAAACCAGAGCTCATCAGTGGCGCCGTACTTGCTCGTCAGGTTGAAGGCTCCTGCTACGCTTATCAGGCATCTGAATAGATCGGTGTGCCCTGCAATCCAGTTCACCATGTAGCCGCCGTATGAGGCTCCGCAGGCAGCCATCCTGTCCCTGTCTATGAACTGATATTCAGAGATCAGGTAGTCCACGCCTTTCATCAGATCTTCATAAGGCCTTCCGCCCCAGTTCCTGTTTATTTCGTCCTTGAACTTCTGGCCGTATCCGTCGCTTCCCCTGGGGTTTATCTTGACGGCCACATAGCCCTGCGCTGCCAGGAACTGCGGGTTCCACGACGTGCCGAACGAGTCGCTCCACATCTGCTGAGGGCCGCCGTGAATCATCAGCACCATGGGGTATTTCTTCCCCTCGGTGAAGTCGGGAGGCCTTACCATGAAGCCGTGGACTGTGGCGCCTTCCGCTCCTTCATATCTGAACTCCTCAGCGGGGCGCATCGTTATGCCTGAAAGGAGCTCGCTGTTGAGGCGCGTGATCTGCACAGGAGACTTTCCGAGCCGGTCTGCCGTGTAAATCTGCGGTGGCGAGCACGAGCTCTCCCTTATGAATGCCATGCGGCTTCCGTCGGCAGAGAGGGAGAAGCCGTGGTTGAAGCTCTTCTCCATCAACTGAGTGACAGGGCCGCCGTCAGTCCTGACTGTGAAGAGTGGCATGAATCCCCTGTCTTCCGAGGTGAAATACAGGCGGGAGCTGTCAGGAGCCCACATCATCTCGTCTACAGACCTGTCAAAGCTCTCTGTCAGCGCTCTCGACTTCCCGGTCGCCCTGTCGTAGAGCATCAGGCAGTACCTGTCCGACTCGTAGCCGGGAGTCTTCTGGGCCCTGTAGGCTATGTATCTCCCGTCAGGAGAGTAGAGCGGCTGGTTGTCGTTTGCGGGATTGGCGGTGATCCTGCGAGGCTCTCCTCCTCCGACAGGCACGATGAACAGATCGTTGTTTGTGGACAGCGTGAGCGGCGAATCGGTGTTGGTGGCGTAGCAGATCTCCCTCGAGTCGGGCGAGAACGCGTAATCCCTGTTACCGCCGAGGTCTATCGGCGGCACGTCATAAGGAGAGAGCGGAGTGAGGTCGCGCGCTGCGCCTCCCTTTGCCGGTACTATGAACAGGTGACTTCTCGTGTCGTTTCTGAAGTGATCCCAGTGCCTGTAGAGGAGGCTGTCATATACGCGGGCTTTCACCTTCCCGCTCTTTTCCTCTTCGAGCCTCTTCCTGTTCGCTTCTTCGTCTCCGCACCGGTAATATACGGTAGATGTAAAGGCGAGCTTCGCGCCGTCTGGAGACCACAGGGCGCCTGATGCGCCGGTGCTGAGGCCGGTCAGTTTCCGTGCCTCTCCTCCGGTCGTGTCGATCAGCCATATCTGGCTTTTTCCGTCCCTGTCGGACATGAAGGCAATCTGTAAGCCGTCCGGGGACCACTGGGGGCCCCAGTCCCTGCCTTTCCCTCTTGTGAACCTGCTCATCGCCCCGTCAGGGCTGACGAGCCAGACTGACGTGTTGAATGTATTCTCTTCGAGTGAAGCCTGGGAGATAGTGCATGCAATTCTCTTCCCGTCAGGCGCGATCCTGACGTCGCTGAGTCTTTTCATCGACAGCAGCGTGCCGATGGTGAGCTTTTTCGACTCCTGCGGCAGGGCCGGGACACAGATTGCAAAGAGCATTAAAAGCAGGGCTGCCATTGCCTTTCTCATCTCAGATCCTCCTTGATGAACTGTCTGTGTTATTATGGTGCGGATTTTCTTTCGTCCGGGGCGGGGATCTCGAGTGATCTAAGCGCGGCCCTTCAGGAAGGCCCTGGTTGTTACCTCGTAGATCCAGTAGCCCTCAGGGGCTGAAATGAGATGGTATACAGTTTCGGCAACGTCCTGCGGCTGAATCATCGTCTTTCTTACCTCTTCGGCCGGCTCCACGCCGTGCATTACGAGATGAAAGCCCGTGTTCGTCGAGCCGGGACAGATCACCGATACTTTTATGTTGAAGGGCTTGAGTTCAAGCGCAAGGGACTCTGAGAGCCCCTGGAGGGCGAACTTGGACGCGCAGTATCCTGCCATGCCGGCTATGCCGTTCTTCCCGGCCCCTGACGATATGTTTACTATGTGGCCCCGCTGCCTCTTCTTCATCAGGGGTACGGCGTGCCTGATCCAGAGGTAGGCTCCCCTCACGTTCGTGCGCATCATCTCATCAAACCTGTCTGTGGGCATCTCGTCGACTGCGCCTTTCAGGCCGAGGCCGGCGCCGTTTACAAGCACATCAATGCGCCCGTGCCTCTCTTTAACCTTCTGAACCGCCGCTGTCACCGACCCCTCATCGCCCACATCGCACGCGATGTATTCCATTGGAGAGCCTTCCTGATGCGATTCGACCAGTTCGCGGAGCAGTGATTCGCGGCGCGCGACGAGAATCGCGGTAAAGCCCTTCCGGGAGAGGAGCCGTCCTGTCTCCAGGCCTATTCCTGAGCTTCCACCCGTGACGACTGCCACCTGTCTTTCCATATTACCCGACATCCTCCGCTACTTTCTCGGTTTTGCCTGCATCTCCGGGAAAATCTTCATGATGACCTCTGCAAGCTTTTTCGAGATCTCTTCGAGAAACTGCTGGTGCTTGATCTCGAAAGCCCCTATCCTCAGCCTGTTGTCAAGGTAGACCAGGCCGACGAGTCCCTGCTCCGCTATTATCGGAACGCAGAGGATGGAGCGGAGTCCCGAGATGACAACGCTCGATTTCTCGGAAAAGCGGGGGTCGTCGAGGGCGTTCGAACTCATTACAGGCTTTTCTTCCTCGTATACGTTGTTGATAATGGTCTGGCTCACTTCCGCAGTCGTGGAGAGTGTATCCGGATCGATGTTGTGCGCTGCGAATACATTGAGCTCATCGAAGTTGGAATCGTAGAGCATTATGAAGCCTCTCTCGCACTCCACCGCCTCTACAACTGCATGGAGACCCGCTTCGAGAACATCATCGGGGCTCTCTTTTGATGTAACTGCTTCGTCGATTATTGCGCGTGTTACTGCTATATCAAGTTTATCGCTGTCCATAGAGCCTCACCTCCGTTATGCTTCTTACCAATTGATATTCACTCTCCTGTTAAGAAAACCTTCTTTCTTCAGCTATTCACGGCAGTATCACTGTCTTGATTTCAGACTGCCACTTTGAAATTATATTCAAAATCTGCTATAAAGAATATATGGAAGTCTCCGTGAATACTGGGCTCTGATTTTTCAGCATCTTTGAAGGATTTCCCGATATGGGAAAGAAGGAACAAGTCTCTGATTATAGTTTTGCCATCACTGATGGACGGACTCTGTGGCGTCGGGATGAGAGGGAATCCGCCGCCATAACAGCCTGGTGATTTGATGACAGATGAAGCGAGAGACATACAGGACATCCGGAGGTTCTCCGAAGGCCGCTGCGATGACTACGGCTTTTCCGGCCTCGAGGACTACGGCCTGCGAAACATAGAATGGTCGAGTATGACCCTTCTGTACATGCTCAACATGGAGCGCAAGGGAGAGAAGAACGGGACCCCCTTTCTTCTCTTTACCGACTGTGACACCTCGTACATATTCAGTATCTCTGCAAGACAGTTCAACTACAGGAAGTTCTTCGGAGAGCAGTCCGCCAGAGAGCACTCGGCTGACGATCTATTCAGGATGCTAGTCGAAAAGTTTGTGGCGATGGCGCAGGACGCATACTGCGACTTGTCTGTCAGGGATTTTCTGCGTGGCGGATCGTCTTTTCTGCCGAAGGCGGAGAATATACGGGCCTTCATAAAGCAGAGGGAGCTGGTTGCGCAGCGGGCCATGGAGGCGCCGATCGAAGAGCCTGAGATGGAGGAGCAGAAGATCGGCCTGAAGGTCTGGGAACCGGGAGAGGTAATCGACGAGCAGTTCGAGGTTCAGAACGTCTTCAAGGGTGGAATGGGTGTAGTCTACATCGTTTCTGATGTGAAGAGCTCGCAGATGTATGCCGTGAAGATGTTCCAGGAGCAGTTCCTGTACAACAGGCAGGTCAGCGACATGTTCCTGCACGAGGCCCAGGTGTGGATCGAGCTGGAAAAGCACGAGAACATTGTGCAGGCCAACTTCGTAAGGACATTCCAGGGCTGTCCGGCCCTGTTCCTCGAATATGTGGACGGCTCCGACCTGGAGGCAAAGATCTCCGAGGGCGCTCTCGACGTGGAATTGGCGCTGGATCTGGCCCTGCAGTTCTGCGCAGGGATGTCATACGCTTACGAGAAGCTGGGCATAGTCCACAGGGACATAAAACCTTCCAACTGCCTGATAGACAGCAACTGGGTTCTCAAGATCACGGATTTCGGCCTGGTTACGGCATTTAAGGATAATGACGACGCCGGAGCGTCTCTGCAGGGATCGCGCAACAATCCAGCCGCTGCAGATGCCGACGAATCGACGCAGGGAACATTCGCCTACATGGCGCCTGAATGCTTTAAATCAGGCGCCAGGGTGGACACGCGCTCAGACATATACTCGTTCGGCATCATGTTTTACGAGATGCTCACAGGAAGCAGGCCGATCCCGGGCAACAACGTTATGGAGTACATGCGTCATCACGCCGAGTGCATCCCCCTGCCGCCCTGCCAGCTCAACTCCGCTGTCTCCAGAGAGCTCTCCGACATAGTTCTGAGATGCCTGGAGAAGGACCCGGCGAAGCGGTTCCCGACATTCAGAGAGTTGAGGGATGTCATCCTGCTCATCTTCAGGAGCCACACCGGATTCGACTATCTGCCCGAGAAGGAGGCAGCCGAGATGACTGCCGAGGAGTGGACGAACAAGGCGCTCTCTCTGGCGGCGCTCGGCAGGCATGAGGATGCTGTCAGGGCTTTTGACGACGGCATCATTAAGGCTCCGAGGAACGCCGATCTGTGGGCGAAGAAAGGCGATTCGCTGGCGGCGCTCGGCAGCATGAAAGACGCGATAAAGTGCTATGACAAGTCCCTGATGCTGAACCACCGCAAGCCGGAGACGTGGGTCAGCAAGGGGAACGTCCTCTTCCTGCTCAACGACTATGAGAAGGCGATGTTCTGCTTCAACAACGCGCTGAAGGTGGACCCTGACAACGCCGACGTGTGGATCAAGAAGGCAATTTACTACAACCTGATATGCGCACCTCAGGAGGCGATAGAGTGCATCGAGAGGGCGCTGAGGATAAATGCGAAGTCTGCCGAGGCCTGGTACACCAGGGCCCAGGCTCATGAGGCGCTCGGGCAGTATCAGGAGGCCGTCCAGTGCACTCTCCGCGCCCTCGAGGAGAACCCTCTCTGGGGAGACGTATGGCATCTCCAGGCCATGCTCCACTCACAGCTCGGAGATCACGAGAGCGCCATAGAGAGCTACAACAAGGTCATAGAGATGAACCCGCAGAAAGTGGCTGCGCTGCTGGGCAAAGCCCGCAGCCTGTTCCTGATCTGCCGGTTCAACGAGTCGCTCGAGCAGATCGCAGCCGTTCTCAAGGTCGATGGCACGAACCTGGAGGCTCTCGAGCTGAAGGGTGACAGCCTTTTTCATCTGAAGGACAAGGAGGAGGCTCTCTCGTGCTATGAGCAGATCCTCTCCAGGTCGCCCCGCCATGCCAGCGCGCTTCTCAAGAAGGGCCACATCCTGCTCGAGCTGATGCACTTCGAGGAGGCCAGGGTCTGCTATGACGGAGCGCTGATAGCCAGGCCGGGAGACGCGACGATAAGTTATTACAGGGAGACCATACAGAAGAACATAGATCTGCTCGCCATGGCTCTCGCTGCCGATGCGGAGAGTCTCGACAATCACGTCAGGGCCTTCCTGGAAGATGCCGATCTGTCGCACATGCAGCAGGAAGGAGGAAAGGGAGGCGGCATCCTGAGCATTTTCAGGAAAAAGGAGAAGGAGACGCCTGAGCAGCTGAGGGAGAGCGGCAGGGAGGCCTTCAACAACAGGGACTATCAGAATGCGGTTCAGCTGCTGGCCAGGTATCTGAGCCAGACACCCGATGACGGGGAGATGTGGAGGCTGGCAGGCGAGGCGCTTCTCGAGCTGGGCTCGAATGAGCGGGCGCTGGCATGCTTCAAGAAGGCGGCGCAGCTGATCGCTGATGAACCTGAGATCTGGCGGAAGATGCTGTTCCTGTCCAGAGGGAACACGGTCACGATGAAGGACAGGCTCATATGCCTTCAAAAGCTGATCTCGTGGGAGCGCGAAAACATGTCCCTGAGGCTCGAGGAGCTCTCTGTCCTCGAGGAGCTGGGACTCAGCCGCATGCTGAAGCTCAAGGCGCTCGAGCTGCTGAAGATGCTGAGCGCCAGGGCTGAGAAGAGCCATTCGCTCCGAGACGAGGGAGCGCTTCTGACAATCCTCGGGCGGTACAGGGACGCCGTGAAAGCCTTTGATGGAGCGCTGAAGAAGGATCAGAAGGACGTGCTGGCCCTGATCCAGAAGGGCGATGTGCTGTCCAGGACCGGCGAGAAGCAGGTGGCGCTCAAGTCTTTCATGATGGCGTCCAGATTCCGGCCGAACGACGCGAGGATATTCTATTTCCAGGGGATGACATATGAAGATCTGAACGACTATGAGAAGGCGATGAAGTGCTACGATCTCGCCCTCAAGAGCGCGGCGGATTTCGAGCCTCCTCTCATCAGCAAGGGGTTCCTGCTGTACAAGGGCGGGCAGTTGCAGGAGTCGCTCGAGTACTACAACAGGGTGCTCGAGAACAACCCATACTCGTTCAACGCCTGGCAGGCAAAAGGCCTCGTGATGGCCATGCAGAAGCGCTATGACGAGGCGAAGTGGTGCTTTGACAGGGCGCTGGAGGTAGAGAAGACCCACCTTTCGACTCTCAAGAACAAGGCCCTGCTGCTGATCAAGATGGAGCAGTATGAAGATGCGAGGGATCTCCTCGAGATGATCCTGCTGCTCGACTCTCTGAACGAGGACACGCTGAATATGAAAGCCATCGCGCATTTCAGGCTGGGCGAGCTCGATACGGCCCTGCTCTGTGCCGAGAGCTCGCTGGAGATTCTTCCGAGATACGCCCACGCCTGGGTCACCAAGGGCTTCATACTGAGCCATCTCGAGCGTCACCGGGAAGCGCTCGAGAGCTTCGACCGCGCCCTCGAGATAGACTACACGGTGCCGGAGGCCTTTCTGAACAGGGGAGTCTCGCTGTGCCGTCTCGGAAGGGATGGGGAGGCGCTCACCGATTACAGGGTCGCAGGCGGGCTTGCTCCGAAGAGCGCCCCTGTCTGGTTCAACCTGGGCCTCTGGTACGCAGGGAAGAAAAAATATGAGGATGCTCTCTCTTATTTCGACAGAGCCATCTCATGCGAAGAGAGTCTCGTCGAGGCCTGGATTGAGAGGACGCTTATAAAGGTTGGTCTGAAGCTCTACGATGAGGCCCTGGCGCTTGCTGAAAAAGCTACGAAGATAAACGGCAAGAACTACAGAGCCTGGTTCGTCCAGGGGTACGCGATGATTCGGAAGGATTCACTGGAGAGCCTGAGGATGGCTGTAAAGAGCTTCGACAAGTGCCTGAGGCTGAAGCCTGATTATATTCCGGCCCTGATTGCTCGAGGCGAGACGCTGCAGAAGATCGAGAGGGGCTCTGAGGCGGACGAGAGCCTCGACAAGGCCAGGACCCTCATCATGGAGAGAAGGCGCGCAGGAGGGACTGAAAGCGCTTCCTACGAGATAGATTTCAGGGAGGAGTTCGAGGCGCCGCGCCTCTCCAGCCCCCCGATGGTCATATACAGCCGCTACTTCTTCGCCGTGCGGGCGAAGAAGCAGGCCATACTCTTCGAGGATGCAGATGACAGGCAGGTCAGGGAGGGCGCATGACATCTCTGCAGGACAGCGCGGAAGACCTGTTGGGAGTTCTCTCGTCGTGCCGCCGTGTGATGGAGCAGGCGAAAGACGTGCATGTGGACGGGGAAAGGCTGCGCGATGCCGCGCAGATGATAATCGAAAGGCGGCTTGAGATACCACCATGCGATCTCCGCTTTCATTATACTGATGACACGGAGAGATCTCTTTACTACGTTCTCGTGCTCGATGCTCTCAACTTCTGCTTCTGGGGCCTCCCTGGGCAGAAGAGATGGTGCATCGCCTTCGAGGGCAGTGAATACAACGGGTACTGGGCGCTCGCCCTCGCACTGAAGAGGGCCTTCATGGACCGGGTGCCGCTCTGGGAGCCCTGTTATCTTGCGTCTATCGGAGATGAAGAGCTTCACGCCATCCTGCACAGGGATGGAAACGGCGTTACGATACCGCTTTTCGCGCAGAGAAGGAGCAACCTCAACGAGGCAGGGGAGATACTTGTCAAGCGTTTCGACGGAGATTACCGCGCTTATGTGGAATCATTCCGGGGCGATGCCGTGGCGTTTGCCGGCGCAGTAGCGGAGGATTTCCCGTCTTTCCGCGATGTGGCTGACTATACAGGTAGAGAGATAAGGCTGTACAAGAGAGCACAGATACTCGTCAGCGATACTGCGGCAATCTGCAGTGGGAAGAGCTGGGGTGAATTCAATAACCTCCATGAGCTGACCGCATTTGCCGATTACAAGATCCCGCAGGTCCTGAGAAGGCTCGGCGTGCTGGTCTACTCTGAGAAGCTGGCCGGGCTTGTCGACAGCCGCAGGCTCATTGAGGCAGGGTCGCGCGAGGAGGTCGAGATAAGGGCCTCCACGGTGTGCGCCGTCGATTCACTGCGCCTCGAGCTCGAAAGGCGGGGGCGCAGGCACCTGTCAGTGGAGGTGGACTGGCTGCTCTGGCAGATGGGGCAGGAGCCGTCTCCTCTCGACCGGCCTTACCATCTGACGAGGACTGTATTTTACTGAGCGCTCAGTTGTCATCGTATCTTCTGCCGATGAAGAGCGTGGAAGACCAGCAGTCGTTTCCGGGATGGGCCTCGAGGCTTCTCCTCTGAGCAGTCACGAACGCCTCTCCTTCGCCGAGACCAGACTTGACTGCCTTGTAGTAGTCGGAGAGCAGGGCCGTGTGGATCTCCCTGTCCGGCATTCGCGTGTTCACTATTACAGATCTTGCCCCGGCAAAGATGAAAGCCCTTCCAATGCTGTAAAAGCCTTCGTCACTCATTTTCCGGCCATAGTCTCCGTACAGGGAGAGCACGACATGGGCGGGAGGGAGCTTTGCGGTGTAAAGGTGGCATGCCGACAGTATCGAGTCGCAGAGCCCCAGCCCCGACAGCGACGGGATATTGCCGTCACAGCTTCCATATGATGAGAAGTGGATGATCACGGCATCTTTCAGCGCCTCGTCGACTCTTGCCTGTGTGGCCTCGCTGTCGCGGACTGCCACCCTGGGAGAGAAGAGGGGAAAGAAAAGCGCGGACTCCACATCTGCAATGGAGGAATCTGAAGGCAGGGCGGGCTTCGGCGCGGTGCCGTCTGACAGCAGGGCGTTCCTGCTGAAATCCAGCGGCTCCCTGTCTCTTATCTCTCTGCAGTTCTGCAGCACTTTATCGCCGACCGTGCAGAGCAGGAACGATCTCTTCGCCGTATACCGTTTGACAGTCCGCAGGGTCCAGAGAGGAGAGGAGACGCAGAGCTGAACCTGGCTTTTCGCCGCAAGCGGCGCTCCGGCATCGTCCCGCAGGGCTGCGAACGGATACGAGAAAAACGGCATGTCCGGCGAGATTATTATCCTTTTTTTCGATGAAAGCGAGGGCAGCGCCGGGCCGAAAAGAGCGCTCTGAGTCAATGCCTTCTGCGCGGCACCTCCCTTCCCGGGCTCTCCCTGTCCGTTCTGCTTTCCGTACTGCATCAGGGCATCGACAGCAGAAGGCGGCACCTCCCAGCTCTTGAAGCCGGTGAGATCGAAGTACCATCCGTGGATCCGTCTGCCGATGCTGCAGAATTCGACGAAGCCGTCATCCTGGGAAAGTGAATAGAGGAGGTCCTGCTGAGTTATCGAGAGAGGCATGACGAGCGATCCCAGGTAAGGAGAGCTCTCGAGGAGCTCCGCCGCCGTCTTCGCATATTCATCGTTGCCATCTCTGACGGCCTTTTTGAGCCCGTCTCTCGCCGCGCCCTTTGCTGTGAGCCTGGCCTCGGCGGCCTTCCGCTTGCAGGCTCTCCGGATCTCCGCGGCCCGGCCCAGCAGCGGCGCTCCGTCAGCCAGGCTTTCGTATGGGAATTCGAGCCTGTTCCTTTCGATGTATTGCCATTCCTTGCTTCGCTGGCAAGTCCTGAGCGCCTCCTCGTCGTTTCCCTCTTCTATGAGAAGAGCTGTCAATCTCTTGCCGCTGTCCAGATTGATGTGCGGCACCTGAAGCCTTTCGCTGAAGGTCAGATGCCCGTCGCAGCACATCATGGCCTCGAATGACTTCCTGAAGCACGATGGGGCGTCTATGTCGTCTGTTGAGCCGCCGGACCTCTCGAAGAACACACCCATCTGGTAGTATATCTGCGAATACAGGTAGTGGTCTCCATCAATGTGCTCCCTGGCCTCCCTGAGCGCGCTCTGGTAGCAGATCAGCGCGCGCTGTGTCTCGCTGCGCTCCCTGTAAACGTTTCCAAGCAGCATATTGGCGAACGACGCCAGAAACGGGCTGTCCTGCCTTTCGAGCATTCTCAGCGCCCTGGCAAGACATGATTCGGCCCTGCTGTGCTCCTTCAGCGATGTTAGAGCCGAGCCTTCGAAGAGAAGCGCTCTGACCTTCAGCTCTGGAGGCGTTATCTCGTCAGATTCCCTGACCACCGTGTCGAAATATGCGAGAGAGTCTTTCCAGCTCCCTGACATCCACTGGATCGCCCCCAGTGAGAAACTGAGTGAAGCGCTCTGCCTGCTGTCATTCTTTGCGAAGCTCTGAGCCTTCTGATAGAAGCTCTTCGCAGAATCGTATGACGAGAAGTATGCGTGGAGATCACCGAGCATGCCAAGGCTCCTGGACATGACCTGCGAATCCCCCTCCTTTTCGGCGCTTCTGTATGAATCGACGAAGCAGCGCTCGGCTGCGGCGAAGTCACAGCGGGCCAGGGAGTCCATTCCCTTCTGCAAGAGGTCTCCGCCCTCTGAGCCGAGCCCCTGCCTGGACAAAGCCGCAGCTGTGATCAGCGCGAAAAGAAGAACGATAACGTATTTAGCCATATGCCACCTTCGCTTTGAAATATCCACCATGCTTCAACGAAGCAGTTTTTTTCACCTTTTTTCGCTGATTCCATCTTGCATTCTCGCTTCCCACGTGCTATAATGGGTGAGGTTTTTTTCAGTCAACAGCTAAAGACAAAAGAATACCATGTAATGATAAAGGAGGAGTTGTCGTGCCTTCCAAAGACACAGCAGAGAAGAGGATCAAGCAATCAGAGAAACACCATGAGAGAAATGTGGCTACAAAGTCGAAGATCAAGACGGCCTTCAAAAAAGCCATCGATGCGGTAGAGCAGGGGAAGACGGAAGAGGTAAAGGATCTCGTGAAAACCGCCGTTGTGGCCATTGACACCGCAGCCAGCAAGAACATAGTGCACAGGAACAAGGCTGCGCGCAAAAAATCGCGCCTGATGAAGAAGGCTAACGAAGCCGCAAAGAAGTAGAACAGCGCTTCACGGCTTCGCATTGGAGCAGGCAGGGTTATTTGATTAAAGAGAGCTCTGGCGTGGGGGTGGAATGATCCTCCCCCACAGGCCTATCTCATCCGTTCCTTCACCACGCTCTGAATCTGCCCGGGAAGTGTGGCAAGAGCGCTCTCGAGCAGAGCCACCTTCTCCCTCACTTCTCCCAAGAACTCCTCGTCCTTGAGCGATGAGATATTTATGTAAACGTTGGCGAGCGATCCCTTCAGGCCTGCCTCGGCCAGGTATGAGCCGACTGCGGCATCGGAGAGGCATCCTGATTTGCAGAACACCGATATCTCCAATGCAAGGGCGAGAAGCCTGTGGCTTGCCTGCGCAGTTCTGAGCGGAACCTCCGTGGCAATTTTCATCGATTGCTGGATTGCTATCTTCCTGAGGCTCTTGTCCTCATCTGAGGCTTTGGGCAGTGCGTACGCGGCCATGACCTGGTTGAACGCCTCCGTATCCTCTTCGACAAGCCTCTGGCTCTCGCCCGCTATCTTTTCGAGCTCTGCCACATATGGCTCATCTCCTCCCCCCTGGCTCTTCGTCGATACCCGGACCGCCATGGCAAGAAGCGCGGCGGCCAGGCCGGCCGACAGCGCGCTCACGGAGCCACCGCCCGGCGCTGGTGATGATGAGGAAACGAGCGAGATGAATTCGTTTACCGGCTTTTCTATTAACATGACATACTCCTTCCGCAATTTACTGGGTCATTCTAATCAACGTTCGGATCAAGTTTTCCAATTTATCTCAGGGATCAAGGGATCGAGAGTTCAAGAGATCTAGGGATTGAAAGAGAATTTCTTCCTCTTGACCACTGCATTTTTTCAGAGATCAGAAGAATTCTTCCTTCCCTGGATCCCTCGGCCACTTGATCACTTCAGCACTTACTGGAAATTTGAGACCCGATTATAATCAGGAGAGCATAGCTGACGGCCCCGGCAGAAGCTGTGGCAATCAGATTCTGAGCGTCAATATCTGAGAGAGCGGGACTGGACGACTATTCTGCCGCGCTTCACGACTGTGTGCACCATGTTGACGCCGAAGTGGTACAGCCATTCCCTGTAATCCGGGATCTCGACGATCAGCAGATCGGCCTGCTTTCCTGGCTCGAGGCTCCCGATCCTGGCTCCCTGCCTGATCGAGTGAGCCGCGTTTACCGTTGAGGCCGTTATGGCCTCTCCCGGCTCCATCTTCATCTGCAGAACTGCAAGCGACATGGCCATCGGCATCGATTCGGACAGGCAGCTTCCCGCGTTGAAGTCGGTTCCGATTGCGACGGCAACTCCGGCGCCGATTGCCTCCCTGGCCGGCCCGTATTCGTGTATCCCCAGGAAGAGCTCGGTGCCGGGCATGAACACTGCGACCGTGTCGGTCCTGCAGATCACTTCGATATGGCTTTTTTCGAGCCTGAGGAGGTGATCGCACGAGGCGGCGCCCATCTCCGCCGCCAGGGCTGAACTGCCGAGCGGCGTGAACTGCTCGGCGTGCACTTTGAGGCCCAGGCCCATCGCTTTCGCAGCCTCGAAGATCGCCTTTGTCTCTTCCAGAGTGAACGCGCTCTTCTCGCAGAAGACATCCACGAACTCGGCCAGCTTCTCGCCGGCCACCTTCGGAATCATCTCCCTGCATAGCTTTTCGACATACGCGCCTCTTTTTTCCCTGTATTCCTCAGGCACTGTGTGAGCGCCGAGGAATGTGCGGGCCATCTCGACAGGGTGGGTCTTTCCGGCTTCCCTGAGCAGCCTCAGCTGGCGCAATTCCTCCTGCCCGCTGAGGCCGTATCCGCTCTTCGCCTCAATAGTCGTTGAGCCGTGGAGCAGCATCCGGTCCAGCGTCGTCATAAGCCTCTCTGAGAGCTCCGAGTCAGAGGCGCTCCTCGTTGCTCTGACAGTGCTCACAATCCCTCCGCCTGCTTCAGCTATCTCCAGGTATGTGGCTCCGCGGGCCCTCATGGCGTACTCGTCTATCCTGGAGCCGGAGAAGATCGGGTGGGTATGGGCATCGACGAGCCCGGGGAGTACTATTCCGTCCGGAGCCTCTATTCTGCAGGCATCATCGCATTCATAGCCTGACGCGATACTGTCAGGGCTCCCCACATCAAGTATGGCATCTCCGGCAACGGCGATCGCGCCTGGCGAAACGAGCCCCACATCGTTCATGAAGGCTCCCCTTCTGGGTGACGCGCCTGGGGCGCAGGTGACAACCTGGCGCGCCGTTATGATGAGATCTGCCTTTTTCCTCATGATGACCACTTCCCTCTCTAAAGGCCTATCAGGTGGCTCTCCAGAACCTGCGAGGACTGGAATCCCTCAATCTGCAGGTAGTAGCGCGCCACCTCGAGAAGCGCCTCCATCGGGAGAAGGCCTATGACCTCGCTCCCTACAGGCGTGACGCCGTACCTCTTCGCCTCCATCTTCACCATCTCGAAGACAGTGTACATGGCGCTCTTCGAGTAATCCGTCAGGTTCATAGACACCTGGGCGATGTTCCTCTCCTTCAGCATCACGCCCAGTGCCTTCACATACGTAAGGCCTCCTGTCTTCGCCCTCATCCTCTTTGCTATCTCCTTGGCCACCTTGATATCCGATGTGCCGAGGTTGACGTTGTACGCGATGAGCGGCTTTCTCGCGCCGATTACAGTGGCGCCTGCCGAGGGATGCATTCTGGGCTCTCCGACGTCGGGGTGCCGCTCTTTATTTGCTATCTCCTTCCTGAGACCCTCATACTCGCCTTTCCTTATGTCGGCCAGGTTCTGCCGCTCCGGCTTCAGGGCTGACTCCTCGTAAAAGTATACAGGGATCGAATATCTGCTGTTTATCTCGCCGGCCACTTCGCGGGAGAGCTCTATGCACTCCTGCATCGTGCAGTTCACAATAGGCACGAACGGTATCACGTCGCAGGCGCCTATCCTCGGATGCTCGCCTTTCTGCTTCTCCATGTCTATCAGCTCCACAGCCACTCCGACAGCCCTGATTATCGCCTCTTTCACCCCGTCGCGCGACCCGATGGCCGTGTAGACTGTCCTGTTGTGATCCTTGTCAGGCTTCACATCGAGCAATCTGCATCCGCCGGTCCCCCTGAATGCCTCTGCGATCTTCTCGATTACCTCTTCCCTCTGCCCTTCTGAAAAGTTGGGAATGCACTCTACAATTGCGTTTCTGCTCTCCATGTCAAACCTCCGAATTCAGTTATTGTATCCCGGGCCGAGAGGTCCGCAGGGAGTCTCCCATGGAAGCTCCGGACCTGAAACAATGAAGTGCCTGATCTGATCCGGCACTTCAGCAGTCGCGCCTGCGGCGAAGCTCTGTCCCCGGCTGCAGAGCGCCGGCATGTCGGGCTCATTACTCCGGGATTCCGCACCAGGTGTGAATATTCTTCACATCAGTGACGATCCCTCCATAGCTTTCGCCCAGGCTGCTCGCAAGGCGCCGGGCAATCATCCCTGCCGGCCCGGCCGTTGTCCGCTCCTGGGAGGAATAGAGCCCGGAGAGACGAAGAAGCAGGAAAAGGAGGTGATGACTCAATGACACAGCAACATCAGGATGGATCTCACGCTTCCGGAGCAGACGGGCAGAATCTGGAGGAGTTGATGCCGAAGGACGTCTACACGCTGGTGAAATATCTCATCGCGTCGCTCGCCGAGCAGGCATGGACTTTCATGGGGCTGCACATGAACCCCCTGACCAAAACAGTCACGAAAGATCTCGCGCAGGCCCGCCTGGCCATAGACTGTGCTGCCGCGCTGAACGAGAAGCTGTCGCCATTCCTCGGCGAAAAGGAGAGAACCGAGTACATGGCTCTGATTCAGACTCTGCAGATGAATTACGTGCAGCAGAGCAGCTGACAATAAAAGAGGCAGGCGTGAGCCTGCCTCTTGTCAAAGTGCTTTCGCGTATACTCAGTCGAGCGAATAGATGCCCATATTGTAGAGAGCCTCTGTCAGATACGGAGGCAGCACAGACGACAGCGGGGGAGGAGGCGGAGGCTTCAGATACGCTTCAGGACCTCTCAGGAAGGCCTCGTCGCGCTCCTTCGAGAACAGCTTGTCCTTCTCTTCCTTGAGCTGCCTGTTCACCTCTTCCTGGTACATGATCAGCTCTTTTGCGTCCTGTGAAGCGTCCTCGACATCCTGGTGCTTCTTTTCCTGCTCCCTGATCTTCCTGGTCTCATCGTCTGCGAGGAGCTTCATATCCTCTGTGGGGAGGTCGACCTTCCAGACAGCCTCTTCCTGGTCCTGCTTGAGCTTCAACGCCTTCTTCTGGGTCAGCAGTATCATCTTCTGCAGCTCGTTCTGAACGGCGGGGTTTCCCAGATCGTGCTTGTTCTCCTGCAGGAAGTTCATTATCTGCTGCTTCTCTTCTTTCAGGAACGTCTCTTTTTCATTGGTGTGCGCTTCCTTCAGGGTCTCTTTGGCGTTTGTCTCATACTCCTCTCTGGCTTCCTGGTGAAGCTGCGTCTCTTTACCGTTCACTACCGTGGGCTTTCCCTGCCCGTCGAGCTGCACATGAGGCTTTCCGTCCTGCCCCATAACTGTTTCGTATGAATGGGATTCGAAGAACTCGTTCTTCATTGAGCTGAGCTTCTGCTGGAACTCGTTCATCATGCCTTCCCGCTCCTGCATGTTCGCGAACATCAGGCCTCTCAGCCTGTCCAGCGCGGATCCGGGAAACTGCGGTCCCTTTCCGAGGAACGCCGAGCCTTCGAATGGGGATTCCGGCTCAGCATAATTTCCAACTCCTATCCTGGCTCCGAGAGCGTCGAGCCGGGCGCGCGAAGAAAGCCCCTGCGCGGCATTCGTAAACATGCCGGAAAGAGTCCCCATACCTGCGGTATTCCAGAATTGCATGGCAACCTCCTGATACGGTCTTATTAATGAGATTATATCATTAAATTCCGGCAAAATCAAACAGTTGAATACCTGAAATAACGATCAATTTTTTCAGTCGGTACCTGTGAGATCAATAGACGGAAAATGCAGGCTGCTCAATCGGGGGCTTTATCCTGGCGCTGTCTTATTCAGGTGAGATCTGCCGGCGAGCTCGATTATTGAGTCGAGGGCGCTCTGCAGCGCTCTGGCCCTGTGGCTTATCTCATTCTTGATGGAGGGCTCCAGCTCTGCCAGGTTCCTTCCGTATTCAGGAACGTGGAATATCGGATCGTAGCCGAAGCCGTAACTGCCTCTTTTATAACGGGCGATGGAGCCCCGGAGCTCTCCCCTGAATGTTCTTTCCAGCCTTCCTGGAAATGCGGTTGCGATGACGCATGTGAAATGGGCGCCGCGCCGTCCGTCCCCGACATCCTTCATCCTTTCGAGGATTATGTCACAGCGCTCGCTGAACGACATGGACAGGTCTATGTACCGGGCAGAGTGGATGCCTGGGGCTCCTCCGAAGAAGTCGATCTCGAGCCCTGAATCATCTGCGAGCGACAGCAGGCCTGTCTCCTGCGCATAGAACAAGGCTTTTTTCGCGGCGTTCTCCTCAAAGCTCATCCCGTCTTCGAGAGCCTCTCCCACGTCGGGAAAGTCCAGCAGGCTTTTTATCGAGATGTCATAAGGGCCCAGAATCTGCGAGATCTCTTCGAGCTTGTGCAGGTTCTTTGTGGCAATCAGGATTTCCGAACTCTTCAACGGTCAATCCTTCATTTCCTTGAGGTGGGTCACTTCAGACCACTTCTCGTCTATCTGCCACTGCTCCGTCTTGATCTCCTGGCAGAGGTTGATGAGCTCGGGATTGTCCAGAAGGTTCTGGCAGTATAGCTCATACACTTTTCTGGCCAGTGTGCGCATGTCCCTGTCTTTCTTCTTTCTGAGCTCGCTGATGTCGATCTTGAGCCGCTCGATCTTCAGGGTCTTTTCGGCTTTCTTGATTGCCAGCTCCTTGCCGCGCTGCGCGAACTCCCTGCCCTTTTTCATCTGCTCGCTAACTTTGTCGAGAAATGCCATAATCCCACTCCTCATCGTGATAGTTCTCTCTGTGAGATTCTCTGTCGACAGGGTATATCCTTTTCTGCAGAAGCTCAGACAATCTTTTTAACGACAGGAGCATAGCTCGGAAGGACAAAATGAAGGCAGATAGAAATCAACACTCTGAGATATAAGAATATTCCGGCCGGGACACTATGAGCACACTGGACACGTCTCGCTTTCATCTGTTTTCGCTCGATGGAGCCCATCTGATTATCGGATACAGAGGCGGTCTGTACCAGATCGACGACATGACGCTGCGGTTTCTGGAAGAAGGGCCCGGCTGGGATGGTTGTGACGACGGTGCGATTGCCGAAGAGCTTGCGTCGATCGACAGGCTCGAAGGGTGCAGGGAGCACAACCCACCGACAGCGAACCGCTCTCTGCGAGCTCTCTGTCTGAACATCACAGACAGATGCAACCTCGGCTGTATTTACTGCTTTGCCCGCGCTGAAGGCTCAGCGGCCGGACCGGCCGACATGAGCGCAGATACGGCGCTGAAATCTCTTGATTACCTGTTCTCCGGGAGCTCTCCCGGCTCGGTATTGCAGGTGGATTTCTTCGGCGGCGAGCCCCTTCTCTGTTTTGATGTGATGAAGCTCACAGTTGAGAAGGCTCGCAGGATGGCCGCCGAAAGTGGCCGGGTCATCAGGTTTACCGCAACCACGAACGGGACGCTCTTCACCGATGAAGTCATCGAGTTCCTGAACAGGGAGGATTTCTCTGTGATAATAAGCCTCGACGGCCCTCCCGAGATCCATGACAGGCACAGACCGTTCCGGGACGGCAGCCCTTCCCACGGCAGGGCCCTTTCAGGCACCAGGAGATTCCTCGAGAGCAGGGACTATAAAAGCTATTATATCCGCGGGACTTTCACACCTGACAGCCTCTCGCTCTCCGAAATCGCACGATACTATGTCTCGCAGGGTCTCTGCAACTTCTCACTGGAGCCGGCCAGGGGCAGGAAGGGAATGCCATGGGCCGTGTCAGACGAGCATATGCCTGTCCTGGAAGGAGAGTATGAAGAGCTGGCGCGGTGCGTGCTGTCTTTCAGGAATCAAGGCGTGCCGTGCAACTTCTTTCATTTCAACATATTCTCAGACTCGCCTCTCTGTGTGACCAGGCGTCTCACAGGCTGCGGAGCCGGAGTGGAGTATCTCTCCATTACTCCCGGAGGCGATATCTATCCCTGCCATCAGCTCCATGGCACGGCAGAGTTCGGCATGGGAAGCGTCTGCGACGCCGCCCAGCATGACGCCGAAAAGCATAGGGAGATCTTCCTGAACGCCCACATATATACCAAGAAAGGCTGCCCGCAGTGCTGGGCGAGATATTACTGCAGCGGCGGGTGCCACGCCCATGCCCTGCTCGATTCGTCAGACATCCTGATCCCCGATCCGACAGGCTGCAGATTGCAGAAAAAGCGCCTGGAATGCGCTCTCTGGCTCGAATCCCGGAAGAAGGATGAAAAGTCGTCGCATTTTGAATCAGCCGCTGCCTTGTAATTGAAAGAGCGCTGATTTTGTGATATATTTTTACTGAGGAGTGTAGACTCCGCGTCGATGGAGGAAGGACTTGCACATATGCATTATTGAAATACCCTTGTCCCGGGGTATTGTGTTGTAAATTAACGCTCAGAATTTTCGCCATCAGGATTGCGGAAGTTTTTGCAGCCTCGGCTCCGGCTGCTCCTGGTTCCCAGGAAAGGGGTCGTTAATTATGCTGGTGAGTATAAAGGCATGAAGACTTTTTGCAGAAGATGAGGAGGCATGTATGCCCAAATTCGCCTACGAGGCGCTCGACACTCGCGGAAGGGTGGTTACCGGAACAGTCGACGCGCCGGATCTCGAAACAGTAATCGAGGATCTTAAGACATCGAGATATACAGTCACCAATATCAAGCAGCAGTCTGATTTTTTCTCCTTCGCAAGGGAGACGGCCCGAAAGCTCCAGAGGGTAAGCCTCTATGCGCTGGCAGTCTTCACCAGGCAGTTTTCCGTGCTCTTCAACGCAGGCCTTCCCATCACGAGAGGGCTCGACGCGCTGGCGCGGCAGACGATGAGCAGAAAGCTCAGCTACGCCGTAATGAACGTGAGCCACGACATCAAGTCCGGCTTTTCTCTGTCCAAAGCCATGTCAAAGCATCCTGACGTTTTCTCCCCTGTCTACATAAGCCTTGTAAAAGCCGGAGAGATGGCAGGCGCCCTGGGCGAGGTGCTCGACAGGCTCGCCTCGCTGATGGAGAAAGAGAACACGCTCAGGAAGAAGGTTGCCGCGTCGATGGTATACCCGATCTTCGTCTTCGTGTTCTCGATAATAGTGACGCTGGGACTGGTGTTTTACATCTTCCCGAAGTTCATCGCAATATTCCAGGGCATTGACATAGAGATGCCGGCGCCGACGAGGATTCTCATTTTCATCACCGACGCCATCCTGAACCCGGTCATATTCTTCCCGACAGTGCTGGGAATAATCTTCTTCTCATTCCTGTCAATGCAGTATGTCAAGACGCCTCTCGGCAAGAGGCAGAAGGACAGGATCCTGCTGGAGCTGCCGCTGATTGGCAAGATAAACAAGAAGGTCATTCTGTCCCGCTTCTGCCGCTCCCTCGGAACGCTCATCGCCAGCGGTGTTCCCATCGTCCACTCGCTAGAGATAGTCTCCAGGGCCGCAGGCAACGAAGTGATAAGCGGCGTGATAGATGAGATAAAGTCGGCGCTGAAGGCAGGCATGCGCCTCTCCCAGCCGATCCATGAGAACCATCTCTTCCCTCCCATCGTCGCGCATATGGTGGCAGTCGGCGAGGAGACTGGAAACCTGCCGATACTTCTTGAAAAGCTGGCTAACTATTACGATACTGAAGTCGAGTATGCGCTTACGGGTTTTGCGTCCATGATTGAGCCCATCATGATCTTCGTTCTGGGCGGCATGGTGGGATTCGTTCTTATCTCGGTCTTTCTGCCGATCTATCAGATTGTCTCAAGATTTTAGGGGGTGCATAGTATGGGAAGAATGCGAAGAAAGCTGCTGGGCCTGACTATTCTCGAGATACTCATCGCAATAGCGCTCCTGATGATGGTGATCATGGCGACGGCGATGGTGTACCCCAGCGGTTACAAACTGAACGAAACGAACAGATACGCGAACCAGGCCACTGAGATCGCGAGAGGGATCATCGAAGAGATGATGATGAGGCCCTTCACGACGCCGGGAGGAGCATCTTCGGGAATCGACCAGATATCGCTGCAGTCGCTCGCGAACTGGTCTCCCACATTTTCTTCCACAAATACATGGCCATATTACATAGGAAGCACTGTCACCGTGACTGAATGGCAGAGACAGAGCCCTGTGGCGAGCTGGTTCAACATCACGGGAGTCGAGGATATGAAAAAGGCGCTGGAGAATACCGACAACAGCCACGCCTACGGCAAGAAGTTCTTCTTCCTGCCTCCGAAAGACTTCCAGGCTAATGCTCAGCAGGGGATAATTGTGCGGTCGTATCCTGACAGCTTCAATCTACCTCCTACCAACCCCAACACGCAGGGTAGAATGTGCAAGATTGAGGTGACAGTGGGGTGGATTGAGGCCAGGATGAAAGCCAAAGGCTCGCAGGCCACGTATATAACCAAGTGGATAACGCTGAATGCGTGGCGTACGGAAAACAAGTATGATTTCTAGAGGAGGATGAACTCATGTCCAGGTTCTCATCTCCATCATCAAAACAAGGCCTCACGCTGATAGAAATCCTGATAGCCTCGTTCCTTCTGATCATAGTCGGGCTTGTCACGTGGTCATTCCTGAAGGGCACGATCCAGCTGTCGCAGAGAGGGCATCTGAAGATAAAGGCCCAGGAGAACATCAGAAACGCGATGAACGCCATGCAGGCTGAAATCCGCCAGGCATCGCGCCCGCCCAGGGTCGGCACGACACCCCAGTATACATCAGGAGTGCTCTATCCCTGCACAGGCGATGCGAGCACAGGCGGCCGGCAGCGCGTCATCTTCCTCGAGCTTATCGGGCTCGGAGACATCTACCAGTGCGATTTCAGCAGCTTCAGGATAGTCGAGTATGCGGCGGTGACCCAGAACGGCAAGTATCCAGAGCAGGCTTCCACGAGCGACGGGAATTTCAGGAGGATAGTGAGAAAGACCTGGGAGGCCTATGATTCGAGCAGCGCCAATACTTACATTAAGGGCCTGAGCTACAGCGGAGGCGCGTTCTCCTTCGACCCGAGCGTGCTGAACGGCGTCACTCCCACGCAGCAGAACGATCTTCTCGCGCTCCCGAATGAAAACGACAAGATATCCATGGAGATCTACCACCCTCCCACATCGATAACGTCAAAATTCGAGGACAGGCTTTTCAAGATTCGGCTGACTGTCGAGCAGACGCTCAACAACATACAGAACAAGAAGGAAGTGTTTACCATAGAGAACATGGTGAACACGAAGTAGACAAAGGTGACCTTCCAGTTGAGGCGCGGCCTTCGCGGCCGCGCCATCTCCCAGGACCCTGAGCCTGAGGCCTTCCATTCAAGCCTTTCGAATGCTCCGACGCATCTGAGCCAGACCTCTCAGGAGGAGCGGAAGTGCGTAAAAGTTTACAAAAACAACACTGATAATCCTTGAAAAACTCACATATTTCTGAGATAATAAAAATAATGAAAGTTGTGCGCAAAGGAGGACAGCATATGAGAAGAAGGGAGCGCAGATCAGGAAAGCGAAACGGAGTGGCGCTGATAATCGCCCTGTTTACCGTCTTTGCCGTTCTGACAATGGGCGTGTCCTATATCGGGATATCGCTCACGAACAGCAAAGCCTCTGCGGGGTATGAGAAGGAAGCCATGATAGTGAGCTTCGCGAACTCCGGGATAGAGTTCGCGCTGAATTACATGGGAAACCCGGCCAACTGGGAGACGACGGGAGCTTCATACGGAAGCCACACAGGCAACGGCGTCTTCTGCCTCCTCGTGAGGGACACTTCGGCCTATACTACGCCTGATATGGGCACGCTTTTCCCGAAGATAAAGGTGGAGCGCCTGTCGTCGGCCAGCGAGTTTTACAGAGACGAATACCATTCTAACAACAGCGGATGGATCGAGGAGCGCGCAAGAGTTATATCCACTCAGTCCGATCTGGCAACACTCGGGATAAACGCGAACCAGAACTACTTCGGAGACTGGCAGATCCTCATATATCCCGAGGTGGAGAGCGGATCTGAGACATATACTTTCAACACAAACTTCAGAATGATCGTGAGAGCGCGCATATACAGCTCAAAGGATCCGACAAATGCTTCCGTAATTGCCTCAAGAGAGGTCATGACCCGGGTAAGCAATGAATTCCCGGGCTCTGTTTACCAGAATATAAGGGCCTACGACGCAGGAGGCGGGTTCCACTACCCCAACAAGGAGGAGTGCACTCACGACGCCGTGTTCATCGCCGAGGACTTCAAATGGGACGGCGGCATAAGAGTGGACGGCTCGGCAGGGAGCCGATCGAACTATGAGTCAGGCTCTTCCAGCACGAACGAAGACAATGCATACTGGGGCGTGCCTCAGAAGACGTCCACGTTCAGCCACAGCGCCTCGGGAACGAACGGGTGGGTGACGACGAAGGATGACACGAGCGGGAGCATGAAGATCGACACGCTCGGCAACCTGGGCACGTCAGACAAGGACCGGTGGCCGCAGTTCAACGGCAAGGTCATCACGAACAAGGGCACAGGGGCCAATGAGGCTTCGGTGAGCACAGGAATGAACTATACGGACAAAAACAGCAGGTCCCAGGTCCGCGGCCTCCAGGTGGACGGCGACGACTCGGTCATGACGAGCCATACGACAGACATATTCAAATATGCGAAAGATCCTTACCAGATAGGCGTGCCGTCGATGGATGTCTCTGACAGCCTGTGGAAGACGACAACAGGAGTGAGCAAGCTCGGCTATCTCGATGATTCAGGGACTGCGCAGAGCGGCTACCTCGAGAATGTGACGAACACATCGGCAGGCGCGAACAAATGGTATTTCACAGTCGGCGGAGACGAGCTGGTTCCTGATGCCAGCACGGCTTTCACGACACCTGCGATCCCCCAGTACAGGATTACGATGACTGCAAAATCCAACGGGCAGACCCATTACAACATCCAGAAATATGTCAAGAATCAGACAACCGGCGAATACACTGAAAAGAGCGGCACTCCGAAGAACTTCGACAGCGACGAAGGCGACTGGCAGAAGGTGATATATGTGAAGGGCGGAAACGTGCAGGTCGTGGGAGGAAAGGACGGCTCGCAGGGAGAGCTCGGAGTGGCCACGGACGGCGACGGCAGCGATACTGACGGCAACGTCACTGTGCCGACGACCATTGTGGCAGATTCAAATCCAGCCCGTGATGCGGTATTGAAGAAAGCCATCGACGATCCAACAAAGATATATGGAGACGACACTACAGGGCACTTTGACAGCAGACTGACAACAGCCAACCTCTATGATCCCTCGACAGGGAAGTATGTATACAGATGCTATAAGCAGGAGGGAGAGGCGGCCGGAACTGTGATTCCGTGCACGGCGGACTCAAAAGAGTCGACTCCCATATGGTATGACAGAGATTACAACACTATCGCTGCCTACAAGACCTCCCATCCAGGAACCTACTGGGTGTTCCCGGCGCAGGATCCCAACGTCAATGCAAAACCGGAAGGCAACCTGTCCGTAATAGGCGATCTGACATACAAGAAGAACATGGATTCGCCTTCTCTAGGCCTTGCAGCGAAGAACCACGTGTACCTGAACGACATGAAGCATCCCTCGATGAACAATATGACCCAGTCGCAGTTCGAGAACTATGAGAAGTCAGAGACTTCGGCGCACAAGGAACTGCGCACCCTCGAGCTGAACGCCACTGTGGCGTCCAAATATCACAGCATGCAGATGGACTTTTTCAACTTCAACTGCAACCCGATGGGCAAGAGCAAAATAACGTCGACTGCAAGCCCTCCGCCCAGCGTGGATGCATCGATTACCAAGGTTCCTGTCGTCGATGACAAGGGGAAACTGACATATATCAACATGTGGGAGAAGATGCCGGCCGCGGCGAGGACCAAGTACTGGTGGGATTACTACTACGGCGCAGATCAGCCTGACGGCTCGACCAGCAACTTCGACTCCATGTACAAGTTCGGCATCTTCAATTTCACAGGCGCTGTGGTATCTCGGTTCGCCGATGTGGAGGCAGACGCTGGAAATCCGACGACGAACGCTTCGACAAATGCCCCGTGCATGGGCTATCCGTTTCAGAACATAAGCTATGACAACAATCTGAAGAACCGCTCGGCTCCGTTCCTGTCCATGTCTTCTTTTGACAAGCAGAGATCCAGGTCACTTCTGTACTGGTCGGTTTTAACCTATGTGGACAAAGGCGCGCTGTCTGAGACGAAGGGAAACCTCTAGCAGGATTCCGATACAGTGTCTCTCGGGAGGGTGATGAGCCCTCCCTCATGCTGTACGCAGAGAAAAAAGGAGTACTCACTCCGGATGAAAAATATGTTATCATAATAGTATGAGGCACGAGAGGTCGGGAGGTTCCGGAACATGCGGTCCTATCACATAATTGCAATAACGGCAGTAATTCTGATAATGCTCTTGACTGCCCAGGATGTATGCTCGTTTACAGTTCATCGTCCCAGGAAGCCTGTGAAGCCTTCCCCGACACAATCGACAGATACCACGATTCCGACAGTCGAAACGACAGCGACAAATGAGCAGCCTGTCAACAATTACAGCAATAACGGCCAACCAGGCGGCGGAGGGACCGGCCCGGACAGCACGGCGACCACGGCGGTGAAGCCGCCTGTGCCGTCACCCACGCCGTCCGTCTATGTCCCGAGCCGGAGCAAGTTTCCCGTCTTCGTGCTGGGGATGACCCTCTTCCTGCTGTTTGGGGTGATGGTCTGGTACTATACGAGAAACGTCAATTTCAGAAGGCTCTTTAAATAGATGCGGAATTGCCGCGTCCTCCTGATTCCGTATTGCAGGGAACAGCGCCGTCTGACTGACTGAAACAGGAGACAAGGCATATGATTGTCTCATCTCATGACCGGATATCACTGTCGAGACCCCAAAAAAAAGCATGATTTTCCCTCAGTCCTATCGGTGATAAAAAAAAATCAATTTTTTTTCATGGAAAAGAAGGAATTTTCTCTTCACACAGTGAATGAAACGATCATCTCGATTAAAAATAATGGAAGGAGTGGAAAAAAATGACCCCGGTCAAAGGAAAGTCCAAGGTAATGGGAAAGAAAGAAGTAATTGAGGCTATTGCGAAGTCAACAAAGCTTTCCAAGAAGGACACAGAAGTAACTGTAGACGCATTCTGGAAAACAATCCGCGATGCCCTCAAGAAAAACATGACAGTACGGCTCATCCCCTACGGCAACTTTGAGGTCCGTCATCGCGCCGCCCGCACTGGCAGAAATCCGCGCACAGGTGGCAAGATTCAGATCAAGGCCCGCAATGTTCCCGCTTTCAAAGCTGGCAAAGCACTGAAAGACGCCGTACAGTAATAATCAAACGAAGCGCGCTCTCACTGCAGGGTAACAAGGCAAGAGCCTGTGCCGGGCCGTGAGAGGAACGACGAAGCACAGAACACAACAAAGCGCCTCCGGAATCTCCGGGGGCGTTTTTATTCCCCTTCACCGCCGCTCCTGTCCCTCCTGACAGGAAGGATTATCGTGAATGTGGAGCCCTGGCCCACTGTGCTCGACACAGTGATGATCCCCTTGTGGGCCTCCACGATCTCCTTTACTATCGCGAGGCCGAGCCCTGTGCCTTTTGCCTTCTGCGGAGAGCCGGCCCTGAAGAAGCGTTCGAAGAGGTAGGGGATCTCCTCTGAGGCTATCCCGGGGCCGTTGTCTCTCACATAGAGCTCAACCGTCTCAGGCTTCTCGATTGCCTCGACTTCGACCCTTCCGCCGGTCGTACAGTATTTGAGGGCATTGTCTATCAGGTTTATGCACACCTCTTTTATCCTGTCTGCATCCGCCCAGATGGCAGGGAGCGTCGGCGGTATGTTGAGATACAGGGAGAGGCCGGCGTGCTCCGCCTTTGGAACGAGTCCTGTATACACGTTGACCAGGATCTCACGTAGATTGGTCCTCGCAAACTGGAAGTTCACCCTCCCGGTTCTGAGCCTTGTGAGCTCGAGAAGCTCGTTCACGAGCCTGGTCAGTCGGTCAGTCTCCCTGTTTATCAGCTCCAGTGAATGCTCCCACTCCTTTGGGATTCCCGGGGAGCCCAGCAGTGTTATCACGAAGCCTTTGATAATCGTAAGGGGAGTCTTCAGCTCGTGGGATATATTTCCCAGGAAGCCTGATCTCGCCTGCTCGAGCTTCTTAAGCTCCTCTGCCATGAAGTTTATCGTCCTGGACAGATCACCCAGCTCGTCTGAGCTGTCGTAGTCAACCCGGCTGTCCAGATCCCCCCTGGCTATCTGGACAGCCGTGTCACGTATCCTCGAAAGAGGCTTGAGGAGAGTGCGGATGAAGAACAGCGCAGCCAGCACGGCAATAAAAAGAGAGAACAGGAAGGTCAGGATGAAATACTTTCTCATCACGGCGAAGAGGCTGTCGAACTCCTGCAATGACACGGTGAGCTTTACCGCCCCTATGATCCTGCTGTTCAGCTTTATCGGAACTGCCCTGCACATCTTCTGGCCTTCGGCGGTGCGCTCAGTCCAGGCGCTCTCCCGACCTTCCAGAGCGATCAGAAATTTTTTATCTCCCTTGCCGGCGCTGACTGCGAATCCTCTCGAATCGGCCACCACATCGCCTTTAGTGTCTATCACCTGGAGCTGGTAGTCGAGCTGCTCCCAGCACTGGCGCAGGAAGAACCGGGACGCCGGGGCCAGATCCGACTCTGTCTCGACAAAGGGCGTGATAAACTTGATGAACACCTCTGCAGAGCTCTCGAGATATGCGCCCTTGCTCTTGAGCAGGTGCTCCCTCGTCAGGACATAAAAAAGAATCCCCATCAGCGAGATGGAGAAGAGTATCAGTACCAGATATGTAAGGAAGAGTCTGGTCCTCAGGTTCTTCAACAGTTCGACTCCTCGCCGGATTTTTGGTTTTCGATCTCCCGGCCTGCGCCTGTCAGGTGAGCCTGGGGTTGGACTTGTATCCCACGCCCCAGATCGTGAGTATGTATGTGGGGTCGATCGGGTTGTCCTCGATCTTGTCCCTCAGCCTTCGTATGTGCACGTCGATACTTCTCTCCTCGATGAACTCGTGGCCCCAGATCTCCTTTCGCACATTCTCTCTCGAGAATATCACCCCTGGATGGCTTGCAAAGAGGAGCAGCAGGTCGAACTCCCTGGGCGTCAGCTCTATCAGATTTCCCTTCTTCCAGACCTTTCTTCCAAGCGGGTCAATGGTCATGTCTCCGAAGGAGATCTTCGCCACTTCCTCGGCCTTGCCTGGAGAGATCCTTCTCAGGATCGCCTGTATGCGCGCAATCAGCTCCCATGGGTTGAACGGTTTCACCATATAATCATCGGCGCCCAGTTCGAGGCCGGTTATCTTGTCCATGTCCTCTCCCTTGGCGGTGAGCATTATGATAGGCACGTCGTGGGCCAGACGCGCCTTCCTCGTCACATCGAAGCCCGTCATGTCAGGCATCATGACATCCAGAACGATGAGGTCGGGCTTACTGTCGTTCAGGCACTTAAGCGCCTCTTCACCGCAGTAGGCTTTGAGCACGTCGAAGCCGGCTCTTTTCAGGTTTATCTCTATGAATTCGACTATGGCTTCTTCATCGTCAACTACCAGTATTGTTTTCGCCACTGCCGGGAGCCCCCTCTCCATTTGCAATTTATGTAATTCTTCCCTGCACCGGTTATTTTTCCTCTTTGTCTATATTCCGAATTCCAGAGGACGACTCACAATTATCAGGAATTAAAACGCGAATGGCAGAAATTGGACGAATGGCGCGAATGAAAAGAATATTCTCTACAAGGAAAAGAGCCCGGCGATGGTCGGGCTCCTGTAGATGCTTCAGAAGCAGCCTCCGCCTATATCGGTCTCGGTGTCAGTGACGGGGAGATCTGCGGCTTCTTGGGGGCGCCCATGGGCTGACCCTTGCCGCCGCCGCCTATGAGAGAAGGCGCGTAGTTGACCTGGTTTCTTCCGCCGTCCTTGGACCTGTAGAGGGCCGCGTCAGCTGCCGCCACCAGCTCGATCTTGTTGGTGGCATCCTGAGGGTAGTTGGCCACTCCGATGCTCGATGTTATCTTGACAGGGTAGGTGTGGAACCGATACTGGAAAGCCTCCCTGATCCTCTCGGCAGTCCTTATGGAGTTCTCCTTATCCGAATCCTTGAGGATCACAGAGAATTCGTCGCCTCCATATCGGCATACCAGATCGCTCTCCCTCGTGTAGCTCTTGATGAGCGCCGATATCTCCTTCAGAATCTTGTCGCCTTCAGGATGGCCGAGCGTGTCGTTGTACTTCTTGAAGTGATCTGTGTCGATCATTACGAGCGAGAAGGACTTGAGCGTTCTCTCGTATTCCTTGCAGGCCTCGATCAGGCGCTCCTGGAAGTAACGATGCGTATACAGGCCGGTGAGTCCGTCTGTGATGGCCATCGACAGCGTCTGCTCGTAGAGCTCGGCGTTCTTGATAGCCATTGCGGTCTGGTTCGTCACCGTGGATACCAGCTCTATGCTGTCTTCCGTATAGAAGTGCGGCTGCGCGGCTCCAACATAGAAGGCTCCCATGACCGAGTTCTCGACGACCATCGGGACTATTATGGCGGAGCGCTCGTATTCCACCACATTGGGGAGCCTGGATTCCCTGGTGTCTTCCAGGAAAAGAGGCTTCTTCTGCGAGATGACCCACCCGAGCACGCTGCCTTCCGACATCTTTATCGTAATGTTCTTGAAAAGCTCGGCGTAAGGGCTGATGACACGCTTGGGAACCAGCTCCATCTCGCTCGATTCCTTGCTGACGAAGAAGATAAGGAAGCTCTGGTAGTCGATGATCTGCTTCATGTGCTCCGCTATAGTGTTGAGCATGTCGTCGAGCTTGAGGCTGCTTCCGAGCGATTTACTGAGATCGTTGAGAGCCGAGAGCTGCCTGACCGATTTGGAGAGCTTTTCATTGAAGCCCTTCATCATCGTCAGCGACTGCTCCTTGTCCTCGTAGAGCAGGGCCGATTCTATCGCTATGGCTGCAGAGTTGCCAAGGATGGACAGTATGTTGAGGTGGTCCTCGTTGTAGGTTGCCTGCTTGGTCGTGCCGACGTAGATGACGCCGATGATCCTCTCCTTTATGATGAGCGGCACGCACATGATGCACTTCTCATCCTTGAAGATTCTCTGCTCGTTGACTGTCTGCATGTCCGGCACCAGCAGCGGCTTCCTGTTCTGCACGACGAGGTTCACGATAGTCTCTTCGAGCTGAAGCAGCGGCGACAGAGCGAGCAATTCCTTGTATGGAGTTATGAACTTCGCCGGAGTGAGGTTTCCCTTGTCGAGCAGGAATATCACGCAGCTCTGGTAGACTATCAGCTTTCTGATCATCGAGATGATGATCTCGAGGGCGCCGTCCAGGTTGGTGCTCGCGCCGAGCGCTTTGCCCATCTCGTAGACGATCGAGAGCTCGTCCACCTTCTTCTGCAGATCTTCGGTGATCTGCTCGTTCTTCGACTTGAACTCTATCAGGTCGTTCTGCGCGTTTTTGAGCGCTATCTCGAGCTCTTCCTGGTTCAGTATCACGACTTCCTGGATCGAGAACTTGAGGGCGAAGCCCAGCGCAACATAAGGGAAGGCCAACAGCAGCAGCGACCACGGTGAGTAGATGTACAGCAGGCACATCAGAGCGCCGAGCGGGAAGAGCATGGCGTTGAAGTATCGTATTTTCTGCTTGAGGGTGTTCCATGTCTTCTGGAACATCTCGCTGAGAAGCCCTGCAGCCGTTGTTGCGATTACGCTGTCAATCAGCAGGTGGGTTCCGAGAGCCAGCAATGTCCAGAAAAGAAACGAGAGCGTGAAAATGTCGAGCTGGTTGTTTATAATCTGCGGCTTTGAATAGAAGGTGCTGAAGACGAATCCCGAGCCTACGACAGTTGCAAGGCTGGACGAAAAATCGCTCAGCCGGTGCCAGAACGGCTGCTTGTTGCGGATCAGTGTCCTGGCGAGGAGGGCGAATATCGCCACTATGATAGCCACCTTTGCTCCAAGCAGAGGGTGGACCATGCAGGCGAAATAGACGGAAAAAGCAAGGCTTGCATAGCCGAAGTTTGGGATCTCAGAGGCACACAGCTCCAGGATCAACGCAATGATCCCAAAGATTATGATACCGTGTATCCTCGCATCCGAAGGCTCATAATCCTTGAGAATCAATACAGCAGCTATAGCAACCAGTATTGTGAGTATAAGCGTATACTGCTTTGCCTGTTGTGAAGTCTTATCCAATCACACACCGCCCATTGACTGTTTGTTTTTCATTTAATTCCTGAGCGAGGAGGTCAAATAATACTTTTCTCCAATGTATCGCTATTCCTCCTTCTTGATCAGTGATTTTTACGAATAAATACCCTCTTATCTCTTCCGGGGATGATGAAAGCCTGATCGAGTAAATACGATGCACTCACCTTCAGAGGAAAAACAACACCGGAGTGGCTCACCTCAGATTCTCCGTTCTCAAAGCCCTGTCCTGCAGCTTTATCTATCTTTCAGATATTCCCTGAGAAGACTTCACATAAATTCTACCATAAATTATCATAATAATCAATTACACTCAATGAACTCATCGGATCATGTTTTACCATGTGTTTCAGGGACCAAGGGATCTGGGGATTGAAAGAGAATTTTTCACATTGACTACTGCATCATTTCTGAGATCAGAAGAATTCTTCCTTCCCTGGATCCCTCGACCACTTCGCCACTTGATCACTGCATTATTGCGAAGCGGATTTCCATATTCGTTCCCTCCGGCCGGCTTCGGAATGGGAGGAGTTTTCGCATGGGGAAAGAATTCTGAAACTTTCGCCACTGTCAGGGATCGCTGCGAAGGCATGCGTTCGATCTGAATCCGGACAGCCCTGCAGGTAAGAGATTGGCGGCATGATATGAATCAGGAGATACGGGAATGAAGCGCTATCGGTTGATTGACTGTATCAGGAAGAGGATGACTCTGATTGTGAGCATCCCGGAGAATGACAGGGAGACTGCAATTGCAGTTCAGGAGGCAGGCGCGGATGCCATAAAGGTTCATCTCAACTGCCACCACAGAGCATCGGGCACGAACTTCGGAAGCTGGAGCGAAGAGAAGGCTGTCATACAGGAGATTCCATCGCTGCTTGGCATCCCTGTGGGGATAGTTCCTGGCGCCGAAACAGTGGCGACGGCGGAGGAGATGAGGGAGATAGTGAAGAGCGGATTCGATTTTCTTGACATCTTCTCCCATCACATGCCCTGCTCGTATCTGGGAATCGATGAGCTTACGAAGGTCGTGGCCACCGATTACCGCTTCCCTCTCGAGCAGGTGCCGGAGCTTGAGAAGCTCGGCGTGGAGATCATAGAATCTTCGATAATAGAGCCTGAGGGCTACGGGCAGCCGCTGTCATTGCGGGATCTGGTCCGGTACCGCACTCTCGTGCACAATACGAGCTGCCCTGTATTCATCCCTACGCAGCGGAAGGTCAGGACATCCGATATACCATATCTCTACAGCCTCGGTGCCCGTGGGATTGCTATAGGAGCCGTGGTTACAGGGAAGCAGAGAGACGAAATAATAAAAGTGACGCGGGAGTTCAGAGCCGCTCTGGATGCGCTGTCATTGCTCGAGGTGGATTAAATACCGTGAAGACATCACTTGACATAGAGCTCGACAGACAGATATTCCGGCCAGGCGAAGAGATCGCCGGAACGATCAGGCTTACCACCGACAGGAAGGTGGCATACAGAGAGATGAGCATCTCCTTTCAGGGTGAGGAGATCCTGGGAGCGCACAGCTTTCTTCGCACGAAGATACTGCCTTTCGTCAATGAGAAAAAAGTGGTTCTTCCCGTTCCAGGAAGGGAAGAGCCGCACAGGGCCCATCACGAGCAGGGCGCGTACGAGACAGAGTCGGTTTCATTTCCGATCTCGTTCAAGGTGCCTTCCGACGCCCCTCCATCTTATTCGAGCGACGCGTTCAGGTGCATCTACTGCATAAAGGGGAGACTGACGCTCCCCTGGGCCTTCGATGTGATAGAAAAGATTCATATCACAGTCGTTCCATACATGGAGAGCCAGAAGGAAGAGGAGCCGCCTGTTCTTTCCCATGAAGAAGACAATCTGAAGATCCGGATTGAGCTGGACAAGGGCTCCATGCTGGCCGGTGATACCATGACAGGCACTTTCTACATGGAGCATATACCCGAGGAGGCTCCAAGGCTGGTGAGCTTTCAGCTGAAGGCGCAGGAGCACTCCATGGAGGAGGATTTTCCTCTGCTGCGGACGATCTGGAGTATTCAGAGGGAAGTTCCACTGACAGATGTCGATTCAGGGTATACGATGGCCAAGTTCGAGTTCCCTGTCTCTGAGGACGCGCCATTTTCCTACAGATGGCACGGCTTTGAGGTGATCTGGAGCTTCTGCGCCATCATTCAGACCTTTGACGGGCGGGAGCTCGAGCTGGACAAGGGCTTCACCGTGCAGAGGATCATATGACTTCAGTCTGAGGTTTGACGATGAAGATTCTCTACATTCCCATTGACAACCGTCCCTGTACGATGACATTTCCGGCCCATCTGGCCCAGGTAGCCGGTCTTTCGCTCATCATGCCTCCGATGGAGCTGCTCGGCGAGTACAGAACGCCTGGAGACCCGATGAGGCTCATGTCATGGCTGAAGGATACTGCCGGCAGCGCTGATGCGGCAATAATCTCGATAGATATGCTTGTCTATGGCGGCCTGATAGCTTCCAGGAGCGATACCCAGAGCGAGCGTGATGTCTCCAGGAACGTGCAGGCACTTGAAGAATGGCTCAGGAAGAGGGAAATCCCGTCTGTCTATGCGTTCAGCGTTATAATGAGGAGCATGCCCACGTTCACGTCCGCCGAGGTGGAGAAGGAATCGTCGCAGTTCATCAGATTGCTGAACAGGCTGTACGAGATCTCGGAAAAGACTCCCCATGCCCTGCCCACTCACATCGAGCAGGCCAGAAAGCAGATGAAAGGCGCCATATCACCGTCTTACTTCTCGATCAGGCAGAGAAATCACAGGATAAACCAGCAGGCTCTCCGGTGGAGGAAGGAAAAGCTGATCGACTTTCTCGTGCTGGGCCTCGACGATGTAGTCACAAAAGGCCTCAACATCTACGAAAGAAAGATCCTCGAGGGCATAGTCGCGAGGGATTCTCTGTCGTCTGTGCACATATATCCCGGCACGGACGAGATTGCCATGATGCTGCTGGCGCGGCTCGTCTGCGAGAGATACGGGCAGTTCCCGTCCTTTTCGGTGCTCTATTCGTCGAACGAGGGTAGAAAGGCCGTTCCGCTATATGAGGACAGAACAGCTGAAGAGCTCGTCAAGACCTATCTTTCCGTATTGAAGGGGAAACTGAGCGCATCTGAGCGTGAAAGCGACATATCGCTTTTCGTACACCTCTTCGCAAAGGGCCAGCGCGACGCAGGATGGCAGCGCGTCAAAAAGACGGGGAGGACGCAGATAGCCTCGTTCGTGAACAGAATCAGAAAGTCTCTCGATGAGGACAGGCTTGTGGCCATCGCTGACATTGCCTATGCAAACGGCGCAGATATAGCATTTGCAGAGATGCTCACCGGAAATCTGAAGATACCTGGCCTTGTCTCGTATGCGGCGTGGAATACGGCGGGAAACACGCTCGGCACTGTCATCGCCCAGGCGGCGCTGCGATGGCTGGCTCTCACATACTATCACAGGCTGGAAGAGCCGGCGCTGGCCGAGAAGGCTCAGCACAGCTTCACTTTTTCGCGCTTTCTCGACGACTGGATCTACCAGTCGGATCTGCGTGACAAGGTGAAGAGCCTCTGCGCGAGGGAGAAGATCTCGGTTTTCAATCTCGAGGAGTCCCGGTCCAGGATTGAGCACCTGATAGACAGCATGCTCACCTCTCGGGGTGAGGAGCTGTTCAGAAAGGCCCTCGTGGGCAGCTATCTCCTTCCGCCCGTCTCTTCCAGGGGGGCGCACATATCGATTCAGGAGCCCCTGACCTGCCAGGTCAGTCTCCCATGGCCCAGGATATTTGAAGTGGATGTGTTCTGCGACTTCACTCTTCAGCAGAGGAGCGTGAAGGCCCGCACCCCCTAGCATTCACGGAGCCGGGATTGCGCCTGATATCACGGGCTCAGGTCGGCTTGTTACAGCTCGCCGTGCAGGTTGTATTTCCTGAGCGTGAAGAGCACCTCCCGCATGAACTCCTCTGTGCCGGGGAGCACCTTGGCAAATCTGTGCGTGAAGATCCTGGGCACTTCTCCGTCGATCTGCCTGACAGTGATTGGCGTGTTGAATATCTCGGTGATCTTTTCCCTCAGGGCGCCGTCGTGGCAGGTGATATGCGTCTCCCCCCTGATAAGCCTCACTTCCGCCACTGCGCGATCGGCCGGCACGAGTCCTTTCGGGGTTTTCAGAAGAGGATATACGAAGACCTTCATTCCTTAATCCTCCGGAATCACTGGAGAGACCTGGAGCCGTATTCTCTGTTCAGCTCCCTGAATAGATACTCGATATACAGGAACATGGAGCGGTCGTTGTCGTAGAGATCTTCCCTGCAGAAAAAGGAGCTCCCGTTCCTTTCTTCATTCAGATACGACTCCACTGCCTGCGCGAAGTAGTGGACAGGGCTCATGCTCGAGAACCGGTCTGAGAACTGGTGTCCCGGCTCGCCTTCCATGCACGATTTGTAGTTGCTGAGGACCGCCGCCGATTTCAGCGATGCAAAGTCATCCTTTCCCAGCGCGTTGTCGAAGGCCACCGCATAGTAGAAGCGCGGCGCGCAGAACGGCATGTCCCCGCCGAATATGCTCTCCTCGGCAAACACGCAGAGCTTCAGCTCAGGGATATAGGCGTCTCTGCAGGTGTCAGTCGAGCTCTGGAAGAAGCTCGGAGGAAGGAACTGGGACAGATTCTGGCCTCTGGGCAGCACGAGGATCTTCGAGCCGAATTCGTGGAAGAGCTTCATGACCCTTCCGCCAAACGGAGTGAGGAGCTCGCACAGCTTCAATCCTGTCTCCTCGCTGACAGGCGCTGCCATCATGTCGTCGAGGAGCTGGGAGATCTTTATCTCCTCCTCGCTTTCTTCTGCCGGAAGGTCTATCGATTCGAAGCTGGGCGCCTCGCCCTGCTCGTCTTCCTCCACGATATCCTTCTTCTGCGGATCGGCGATGATGAACTCATCGTCCCAGGAAAGAAGCGATGTGTGCGATGATGAGCGGCGGGGGGGCTCTTGCGCGCTTTCCTTCCCGGCTCCCTGTTTTCTGGATGCTCCGGTGCTGTCATCTGCTGCGGAAGAGGATTTTCCGGAAGACCGTGTTATCTCGACTGTCTCGCTTCTGCTCTTCACAATGACAGGCTTCGATTTCAGGCCGTCTCCTCTTGAAGGCGCCTCCGGGGCCTCCGCCTTTCCACCATCAGGCCTTTCCGGCTTCTCCTGCAGCTCGGCGCCGGAGTCCTGCCTGGCCTCGCTGGAGGACATCCGCCCGGCCTCAGGGACCAACACTTCGCCTGATGCTGCCTGGATGGGCCTCTGGACATCCTTCCCGAAGCTCTCGACAGGGTCCACGGCAGGAGCCTTCTCCTCTTTTTCCGCCCCTTTTTTCTGTTCTTCGTCGCGGGATGAGCCGTCTTTCTGAAAAAATGAAGGCGACCTTCGCCCCCTGAACTGGTCAGGGTCCATGTCGCCCATCATGTCGTCGCCCATCAGATCGGCCTCTGTGGACAGATCGGCGCTGTCCACAGGCGTCATCTTCTGTGCCTTGACCTTTTTGCCCTCCTTCTGCTGGGCCCGCTGTATCTGATCGCTCGAGCGCGTCGCATTGTCTGTGAGCTGCCTGAGGCTGGGGTTCGCATCGAAAAAGAGGGACTCCACGTGAGGCATCCTTTCTGAAAAGGTTTGGTCGATGTCTCCTGCGTATATTATATCATTTTATCAGCCTGATGACACGGGGATCAGATGCTTTTCAGCAGATCCTTCAGTTCGTCGTTTATATAGCGAACCTCGAAGATTCCGATGTCCCGCGCCCCGCTCTGATAGACCGATTCCAGCTCCTCTTTAACCCTCACGGCGGACTTTATGACCGTGCTTCCCTCTTCATTGATTATGATTCCGGGGATCACCTTTTTATTCAGACAGCGGCGCTGAATGGCGGCGTGGCAGTCTCCGGCCTTCGAGGCGGGCTGCTTTGACGACAGGTAGATCATCGGCACGAACTCGTCTACATACTGGGTCAGGTCATCATACCGGACATCAATTCCGTACACGGTAAATCCTCCCGGCACGCCCAGGATCGGCGCCGTGGCAGATATATAGAAGCCGGGCGGATAGTTATGTGATCTCCTCGTCAATACCTCGAAAAAGTCTCTCGTCTTCCTGGAGCGCCATGTGAGCCAGTCAGGATCGGTGGCCTCTATGGTTCTGGCGTTTTTGCCATACTGCTTTTCAAACTCGGATACGCAGTAGGGACAGTAGCAGGCAGTGCACTCGTAGTCAATGTGGATCTCGTCGGCATCGGCCTCGTCTGCTTTCCTGAGAAGAAGTCCGGCGATATATTCGTGGTTCGCCGGATTGTTCGGGCATATCTGGTAGTGATAGTACTTGTTCTCCGTGTATTTGCCGCTCTGGTCGCACTTTCTGAGGTCAGGATGCCTGTCCCAGTATGGCTTCTGATAGGTGTCCTTGAACACGAGTGTTCCTGCGCCGACTTTGATCCCCCTGGCATGGCAGCGCTTCACTATTGACTTCAGCACTGGAAAGTAGCCCTGCTCGTTGATGGAGGAGTGGAGCAGCACGATCTTTCCGAAGCCGCATTCGGCAATTTTATCGAGCATCGGCCCGTCGATGTCCTTGATCTGGTTGCCCAGCTGGATCCACAGGATCTTTTCGTTGAACTTCACCGCATTCTGGCCGGAGGCGGTCGAGCACATCACGGCGATCAGCGCTGCAATCAATATGAAAATCGTGGCTTGTCTTTTCATCTCTTATCCTTTCGCTGTTCCACAGTCTTATTGATTTCAAGTTGGAATCGTTCAACAGTGCCATCACTTTTCCTCCTGGCGCTGTCCCGGACGGCACCGCATCGATTCTGCCGCCTCTTGAATGGTTTTCGGCACCTCTCTCAGAATACTACTGTTCAATGAGTTCAGAATATTTCGGGAAAGGAAAGATACTCTGTGAATCGATTAATCATCTTCGACTGGGACGGCGTAATAGCCGATTCATGCGCGCGCTTCTACGAATACTACACCAACACGGCAAGGCACTTCGGAAAGGACTTTCCTGTGAGCTCGCTCGAGCATTTCAGGGAGTGGTATGATTCGGCCTGGGAGAACAACTTCCTTAAAATGGGGTTCAGCCGCGAGGAGTTGCCGCAGGCTATTCAGTATGAGGGCTCAATCATAGATTATGACGCCATCCCTCTCTTCAGCGGCGTGGAGGATACTCTGAAGGCGCTCGCCGGAGCATATGAACTGGCAATCGCCTCCACGACCCATGCATCCCGGATCAGGGAGAAGCTTGAACGCGCAGGGCTCACCAGGCTCTTCAGGTTCATCTCCGGCGGAGAGGAAGGGGGAAGCGAAAAGACCACGAAGATTGCCAGGGTGCTGGAGAATCTGGGCGGCAATGCGGAAACATCGATAATGGTAGGAGATACGGTTATGGATATAGTGTCGTCCCGCGCGCTCGGCATAAGGAATGTGGCCGTGACATACGGATGGAACACCAGGGATAGAATAGCCGCCGCAATGCCGGATTTTATCGTCGATCATCATTCAGCCCTTCCATCATTGATTTCCTCGGTCTTCAGAGGGCCTGATGCCTGAGATTTCGGCAGCTAAAGGTGGTTTTCGAAGAACTTTTCAAATTGAAAGGAGAATCTCCTCTCATATAAGAACTTGTTATAGTAATGCACATTGAAAATTCAAGTATCAATAAACTGGAATCATAGATTCCATCTGGATACCCTCTTCTGAATACTGCAGTTGCCCGTGAGCGCAAGTAATCAGTGCATCAATACATATATAGAAAGCCGGTGATTGGAATGAGAAAAAAAGTATATGTGGGGAATCTCCCTTATGAATTGACAGAAGGCCATATTGAAGAGCTGTTCAGTGGCATCGGCACCGTGACTGAGGTAAAGCTGGCAAAGGATCCCACGACGGGAGGCTCCAAGGGCTTTGCATTCGTAGAGTTCTCGAGCGAGGCTGAGGCCAGCGAGGCCATATCCAAGTTCAACAACTACGAGTTTGCCTCCAAGAAATTGAAAGTCGACTATGCAAAGGACAGAAAGAAGACCACCAGGTAAGCGCCCTGCAGGCAGAACTGGCCGTGGCATTCTATTGTGATTCCAGATGCGGCTTTCAGACAGCCGGCAATTTGAAAGGAGAAAATGATGGCGGAAGAGATAACCTTGCGGAATGTTTTCAATCCAGAGCAGCTCATAGTCTACCGTTCCAGGACCGAGATAAGGAACAAGGCGCAGGATACCGAAAAGGGCAGCGATATAGGCACCAGGAACGCCACCTGGGAAGTCGACATAATCCAGAGAGTGCTCGCCCGCGAGGGAGCCGACAAGGCGCACATCCTCTACCACAGCGTTCCTGTATCGGTTCCAATGGAAGCACAGATGATGGGGGTGCTGAACAGGAAGCAGGTAATCTACGTGCTGATGGACACGCAGGGTAAGGTTCACGAGGCATCAGGCCTGGGATTCCAGGGGATCATCAACTTCCCTTCAAATCCAATCAAGGAAGGCGAGCACTGGGTGGAGTCGAGCGAGGTCGACGTCCCGGGCCTGCCACAGCCGGCAAAACACTCACGCACCTTCACGCTGAAGGGCTTTGAAAAGGCGCACGATCTCGAATGTGCGAAGATAACGGTCTCGTCTGAGGAGACCATGCTGGAGCTGGAAGCTCCTGACAAATCAGGGAAGATCCAGTACAAGGTCGGAACAACAGGAGAGTTTCTGTTTGCGCACAAGGAAGGGTATCTCGTCAAGTCGTCGATAGACACTCACTTTACATCCAGCTTCGGCGGCACGGTAATGGAAGGAAACAACCGCTTCTCCCAGGAGCTTGTGGAGGTCAAGGCGAAGGTCGCCGTGTAGGGATTGCCCTATCCCTCTTTTGCTCCTATCTTCTGAAGCTCTGAGACCTTTATCTTGCTGAGGTTTATCTTCTGCTTCTTTCTGAGACGCTTTTCGAGCGCCGTCTCCTTGAAGAACTCGATGAGATCCCTGAAGCGCAGGATCGACGAATCCAGATCATACAGCAGTTTCTGATCATCGCTGTATTTGATCATTCCCCGTTCTTCCGCCTTCGCCAGGAACTCGTCGCTGTGAAGATATTCGTCGAAGACTGTTACGATTTTCTTGTCCCACTGTGTAATCGTGGGATCGTTCAGGATGTCCATGGCCTCTTCGACGAAGAAGGCTTTGCGGTACGGGCGATCGCTCGTCATCGCGTCAAATGAGTCGGCTATGGCCAGTATCCTGGAGCCCACCGGTATCTCATCGTCTTTGAGCCCGTATATATATCCCTTCCCGTCGAGCGTCTCGTGGTGATATCTCGCGATTATGCGCGCCTCGTCCATGTGGTGGAGGTTTTCGAAGATCTCGTCAGTAAGCGGAACATGCTTCCTGATCAGCTCCTTCTCCTCGAACGACAGCCCGCCGGGCTTTTTCAGCACATTGTCACCTACGCCTATCTTGCCTATGTCGTGCAGAATGGCTGCAGTCTCTACGCTCTCTATCTCGCGTGCATTCATGCCCAACCGTTTTGCGAGCGCAGATGAATAGAACATCACGCGCTCGACATGTCCGGCAGTATACTCGTCTCTTACTTCCAGCGCCTTGTTCAGGGACTGGATGAAGTTAATCATGAGCCTGCGCTCGCGCTCCCACATGTGAGAGAGGTTTATCACTGTCGCGAGGAGCATGCTGAGATACTCGAGCCTCTTCAGATCCCGCGGCTTATAGTATCCGAACTCCTTTTTCGCGAGGTGGATATTGGCCATGACCTTTCCTTCAACGACGAGTACGTAGTTCATCCACGACCCGTGTTCCAGGTACTCGGACAGCTTTCTCGCCTCGGCCGGCTCTTCACTCGTGTCGCTCACCAGGCTGGATTTCTTGCTGTTCAGCACAAATCGCACTGTCTGCAGCAGTATTCCCGAATCCTCGAGGGTCTTCCACTGCTCTTCAGTGTATCCTCTCGAGAGGCGCAGTCTGACGGCGGCGTCTTCTGTGAGCTCCATGATGTTGATGTCGAAGTTTTCACGGAAGATGGTAATCTCTGCCCTGTCCGCACCGAAGACGTTGACCATGAAATCGAGGATCTCTTCGGCTGTATCTCTAAGGTCGCAGTGAGGAGTGTTTATGCGCTTCAGGATTCTGTGATAGTTTTTTTCGAGATTCTTGCTCACGGCACGTCCCTCAATTCTTCTTTTGTATCGCCGTATCGGTTTTTTGGGATTTCTCTTCATAAAACCTCAGCGCCACTCTCATCACGCTCATGAAAAGATCGAACCTCGGGAAGAGCAGACTGCTGAACGTGATGCTTCTTCCATATTTATCAGTTATTATCGTCCACCGGAAATGTCTTCTATTCTTTCTTATTTCCCGAATCTTTTCTATTTCCTGCCATCCTATTGATCTTATGCTGTCTCCTTTTCCAACCATCAGCGTATCTGGCGTTATTATAACGAATCTGGTTATGTTGAGGTTCTTGATCATGATCGGGAGTATCAGCATCAGGACTGCCAGGACGAGATAGACTACAAATATGCTGTTGTGCAGAACAATCAGGTTGAAAAGGCCGAGCACGCAGAGCGCCATCGCAAATGTTATGAAAACATAGTAGATCATGTAGAAGTCTTTTGTCGTGCCCGCCTGGAAGCGCTTCCTTTTCCTGGCGGCATCGTGGATGGCCTCTTCTTCGCTTACTGAGCCTGTAACATCGTCGCTGAATGCCTCGTCGACGTGCTCCAGCGCGCCCAGTACCTCACTGCTGTCGATCTGGTAGGTCTTTGCTTTCTTTTTTGAAGAGGAATAATTGGAGAGCTCATCTTCAGGCTCTTTCTTCACCATCGATAATCACCTCGAAAAAAGTCTTTTCGGCGGCAGTTGCTAATAATCAATGGCAAAGCTTCTATATATACTATACCATAAAACAATCCCGGCATAAAGCGCTTCCACTGATCATCAGGTCTCCTGGCACCAAATCCTGAACCCTGCTTGCAAACCCCCCTGTCGATGGCAAATCCAGGCATCGAGCATTATAGCTTCGAAGGAAATATAATATTACAAGATTTCACCATTGTCAACGTGTCAGGCGTGTTCACCCTCGCCATCATTACTCGATTCACCCTCGTTAATATAATTAGACCAATGTTGGAAAAACACTTCAAAATCATGTATAATTCGTCTGCCGGGCAGCGGAAGGTTCCGGCTCGAACAGAATTGAATAGGAAGATCAAGCCTCATCTTCCATCAAAAGGAGTGCTGTCATGAGAACGATACGGAATCTGCCTTCTCTGATACTGCTGCTGTTTTTTTTCATCACTCTCTCATCCATGGCCATGGCCGAGCCGACTCCCCCGCCTCCCCCTGAAAACCCACTCCTACCGCAGGTTCTTTTCAGGAAAGACGTGATAGGGAAGTATGTAAAGAAGGACGGCGCAGTCTATCTGCCCCTGACACTGCTCGCCGACAGGATGGCGCTCAAATACGAGATCAAGGGGAAAAGCCTCGTCATATCAGGCAAATCCTATACGGTTACACTTCTCAAAAAGGACGATATGGACTATCTGAAGATGGACGACGCAAGGAAAGTGCTGAACCTGTCGATCACTTATGACGAGAAGGCCAAAAAAGTCTTCATCGTGCCTGCTGACTCGAAGTAGAGCCGCTTCTCTCGGCGGCGATGAGCTGATTGACGAGAAGGGTGATCTCTTCGGCCTTGCTGTCGCCTATCCTGAGCCGTGAGAGCTGGATCTTTATCACGGATCCTCCGAAGGTTTTCAGCGTCAGATGGACAGGCCGCCTGAAGAAATATTCTGTCTCGGCTTCCTTGAGCTCGCTCCACGATAGAAATGAATCGCTTATGTGGATCCCTTTTTCAGTTATGATCACATTGCTGAGCTGAGCGACCCTGAATATGCCGACAGAGACGACAAACACAGATGTGAAAAGGAAGACCAGCACCGCGATGAAATCAAGCTGCGCCTCGGGAGTGCTGCTCCCCCAGAAGCGGATTACCTTGCCTGTCAGAATCTCGAGCCTCCCGTTATGATACAGGATGAATGCTGACGTGATTATGGAGATTGCCGCCACTGCTGCAATCAGCAGACACTGCGTGCGGATCTGCCTCTCCATGTCTGTTGAAAAGAAGATCCGCTGTGCCGAAATCTCTTTTTTCATCTCCTTCCGCCTGAGCTCATTTTCCCGCTCGAATCTGTAGAGGCCGATAATCAGATACAGTGAAAGGATGATGATGGCTTCTCCGATCAGGTCCTGAGCCCAGAGCACCAGCACTGTCAGAATGACGCCGATGAACAGCCATTTTGCGGCAGGGATGACGACTTCCCTGGCAATGTGCTCGAGCGCCTCTCCCTCCTCCCGGGAGTAATCGTCTCTGCGGACTTTGCCGATGATGTCGCGAAAGGACAGGCGGTCGGGCTTGGCTGCTTCGATCAGAAAATGGATGAGTCTTCTTATGGATGTGCTCAGACGCTGCCTCATCAATGCAGGCCTCTTTCCGGCTGCTGTCATACGGAGCGGCGCGGCTCCTGCGGGCTCTCTAAATCTTGAACTTTCTCCTGTTCAGTATCCTGCTGAACCAGAGCTTCATCTGAGATTTCTGCGGCTTTTCCTCTCTCCGCCCTGTAAGCTCGCTCAATATGTGCTCTGCCGATTTGTAGCGCTTGCGCCGCTCATAGTCTGTAGCGCGGTATATGATCATCTCCAGCTCCGGGCTGATCGATGAGTTGATCTCCCTGACGAGCGGAAGCCTTCCCTTGAATGAGTCAGGCACCATCCCTGTTGCCAGCTGGTGCAGCACGGCGCCAAGCGAGTACAGATCAGTCTGCGCGTCGATCTCAGGCTGTATCCCGGACTGCTCCGGAGGAGCATAGCCAACCGTGCCGCGGTACGGCAGATCTTCCGACCTGCGCGCCAGCATCTTGCCGAGCCCGTAGTCGGTCAGCTCGAGAGCTCCCTTGGGCGTGATGATTATGTTTGACGGGAAGAGGTCGGCAAAATAGATCGGAGGCTTCTTCCTGTGCAGATAGTTCAGCGCGCTCGCGATCATTATCCCTATGTCTATGATGTCATTCTCGCCGAAAGGCTCTTTCTTGATGTCTATGATCTCCTGGAGGCGGCGGCCTGGAACGAAGTCCATCACTATGTATTCATGGCCGTCTTCGAAGAAGAAGTCCTTGATATTTGCCAGGTATGGATAGTATATGTCCATGTAGCCGACAATCATCTTTTCAAAGAACCTGAGCGCTTTTCTGAGGCCCTCTCTCGTATCGTACTCAATGTTGACTTCCTTGATGGCATACTCTTCTATTCCTGTCTCGAGATCGGTGGCGAGATAGACTGAGCTGTAGTCCAGCTCTTCCAGCACCTTGACGATCTGATAATAGCCCTGCAGGACCCATATCTTCCTATCCAGATTCTTCGTTATCTTCATGATATTGTACCTCAGACAGTAATTTGCGCTTCAATCGCCGCTCAGTATGGCAGGCCGCTCTCTGTATCTCCTGTGATGCGGGCTCAGGCGCAGAGCCTTTCCATAAAACTTTTCCGCACTGTTCGTATTTCCTTCTTTCTGCTCTAAGAGACCCATCAGAAAAAGGGCCTCGGCAAAGGCATGCCGCTTCCTGAGCGCGCTTTCCGTCAAAGCCCTCGCCTTTGCAAGATCTCCCTGCAGATAGAGAAGGAAAGGCCCGGCCAGCATCGCGTTTCCGACGTCAATCGCTTCATCTGCAGCCATTTGGAGCATCTCCTTCATCTTTCCTTCCTCTCCCATCATCGAGAAGACAGTGGATTTGAGGTAGGTGAGCTCGGCGCGCAGATAGCGGTCGCCGCAGTGCCTGGCGATGCGTGTGCAGGCTTTGAGAGCCTCCCTGTACGCTCCCTCTTCGACCAGAGCCATTACATGGCACACCGAAGCGTCGTGGCTATCCTTCATATAGCCGTCCAGTCGGGAATAGAGCGCTTTGACCTCGCTCCAGTTTCCCAGCTCCGCCTGGAATGCAAGCGAGTATAGAAGGCCCGGCCTGGGAGGCGCATACGCAATCGCCTGGCGCATCGAATGCTCTCCATCGTGCCGGTCTCCTCTGATGAAGGCAAGCCTGCCCAGCTTCATATGGAGTTCAGGGTTTCTTGGGCAGAGTCTGAGGCCCTCCCTGAGAGTCTCCTCTGCTTTACCAAGCCTGCCCTGTCGGTAATAGAGCTCAGACATCAGGGCGGCAATGCCTGACAGGCGGGGATTCTTTTTTCTGCAGCGCTGAAGCAGCGGGAGCGCTCTTGAGAGCTCCCCCTTTTTCAGGTGGAAGGCTCCAAGGCTTTTCATAGCCTGCAGGTCATCGCCATTTGAGCGCAGAAAGGCGGCGCAGCGCTCCTCGTAGAGCTCCTCTTTTCCCGTTATCAGAGCCAGCTCGCCCAGGAAAGAGTCCCGGCATACTTTTTCGCCTCTCTCTTTCTGCGCCGTTGCCGACTCTTTCTCCGCCTTTTTATAGTCCTGCTTCAGGAAGGCGATCAGCGAGAGATATGAGTGGGATATCCACGAGGCCTTCTTCTCTTTGAGGAGTGCTCTGAACTTCTCCTCCGCGCTGTCCAGATCGTAGAAGGAGAGTGCTGTCAGCGCAATGACTCCGCGCCCTGTGATATCATCCGGTATGTTCTTTTCGATGAGCGGGACGAGGGCTCTCATCCTCTCGAACTCCCCGCATTCATCGTAAAGCATGAAGAGCTCGAGATAGAAAGCTCCATTCTGCGGGAAGCTCGACAGCCCCTCTGTCCATGCCCTCCTGGCGTCGTCGACGCGGCCTGCCTTCCTGCAGGCCCTTCCCAGTATGAGCCAGGCCTCGCTGCAGGGCTCTTCGCCTTCAGTCAGGCCCTCCATCATCTGCACTGCCTCCCGGATATTTCCCTGTTCGAGGGTGAGGGAGGCCACCTCGCACATTAGCGCCTCATCACCTTTCCTTGCTGAGAGGGCGTTCCTGAGGTATTGCAGGGCTTTTTTACCGTCTCCTTTTCTTGCAAGGATCCTCCCCTGTAGGATCTGTCCCTCCAGGGAGTTTCTATCTGTCATCAGAAGCTTCTCCGCCGCCTTTCCGGCCTCTGAGAGCCTGCCGCCGTGCAGACAGGCATTTCCCAGCCCGTAGAGAAGCGATGTGGCGCTGCTGTCCATAGAGAGCCCCTTCAGAAATATCTTTTCAGCCTTCTTCAGATCGCCCATCGACAGCAGGGCCCACCCCAGCGCTTCACAGGCGCTGATATTGCCGGGGTCGCATCTTATCGAATCGGAGAGGGCTTCCATACCTTCCTGCCCACGGCCCATTTCAAGCAGCAGCAGCCCTTTTGCCTGGTATGATGCCGATTCATTGTAAGATATCAGGATCAGCCTGTCGTAGAGCCGGAGCGCTTCTTCGAGCTCCCCGCTCTCCTGATAAAGACCGGCGCAGAGCGACAGCCATCCCGGGTGGGCAGGCATAATGCCGAGCGCCTTTTTCAGGTGTCTTATCGCCTTTCCGTAGTCTCCCTCCTCAGCGCAGAGGATCCCAAGGCTGGCGTGGTATTCGGCGTTGTTTCCGTCCAGAGAGAGCGCTTTCTGAAAATGCTCTTCTGCGAGCTCGTTCCTGCCTGTTATCATATAGATGCATCCGAGGCGGTAATATGCCCTGTCCATCTCCGGATCGACTTTCAGTGCGCGATAGAGCTCCAGCTCAGCTTCGTGCCCTTTCCCGCGGTGATAGTACGACATGGCCAGGCCGTAGCGGCTGAGCGGATCGTCGCTGTCAAAAGATAGCGCTTTGAGAAACGAATCCTGAGCCTCCTCGAACTGCTCCTGCTCGAGCTGCAGCCTTCCCATCAGCCTCCAGGCAGCCGGATTTCCGCCTGACAGCTCGATGGATTTTGCCGCGGCTTTTTCTGCGTCGCTGTAATTGCCATCGAGGCCCGATATCTCGCCCAGCAGGCAGTAAGCCTCGTGGTTGTCCTGCTCCAGCTCGATGGCTGCAGCGAGGAGGTGATGCGGGAGCTTTTTCTCTCCTTCCCTGAAGAGCTTTCGCGCCCTTTCCACGAGAAAAGCCGGATATCCGGCCTGATGAGCCATTGCCTCGTGCATCAGGGCGAGGGCTTCGGATATCGAGTCCTTCGACAGATAGTGCTCGCCGAGGATGTGAATTGCGAGAAACGACGAAGGGCTCAATGCCACGCTCTGACGGAGAAGCTGCACGCCTTCAGGGTTTTCGTCAGAGATGAGGCATGCTCCGCGCACGAGGGCGCGTCTCCCCAGTCCATCTCGGAGCGGAGCCACCTTATAGAAGACAGGGCTCTTGAGACATTCGGAGACGAAGTGGGAGTATCTGCCTTTGAACCACCTTCGCGTATCTATGCTCAGCGGGTCTCGTGCCAGCTCTGCCGGTTCAGCCGTTTTCCTTTCCATGAATGGAATTATCTTGCTGTCGATTTCGTCTGATGCTATGATGGAAAGCTCCGGATAGATCTGGCGGCAGAGCCTCTCGGTAAAATGCCGAATTTCCGGCGGCGTTATCGCGGCGGGATTCTTCCCCTCCCTGATTATGGGATATATGAACGATGACATCGCCTGCAGTATCTCCCGGCCTTCCTCTTCGAGCATCTTCGTGGTCATGCTTTCCTTCTGGAGCATCAGGGAAGTGAGCCGCAGCCTCATGTCATCGGCGATGTGAAAGGCTTTGCAGTTGTCCCGCTCGAGAGATATGTCCCTCGACGCGATCAGTCTTTTCCTCAACGCTTCTGAATATGCGTGCGCGTCCTGCAGTTTGCGCGCCATTTCTTCGCCGAGGGCTTTCAACAGATCGGGGGAGGGAAAGATGGAGATTCCCATCCTGAGCAGATCATACAGGACATCCCGGAGAGTGTCCTCATCGGCCGGGATCGCCTTCCTTACAGCCGACACCGCCGGAATATCGAGCCAGGCCCTGTACGCCTTGTCGTCAAAGAGGTGATGAGAGCACCATGTGAGCGCCTGATATAAGGCAAGACAGATCAGATCGAGCCCTTCTATGACATGGAGAGAAGGGAGCGCTCTGCCGGTTTCGTCAGGGTCTGCTATTCTGCACGGAAGCCCTGTCAGGGGCTCATAGAGCTCATCTCCGGGCAAGCTTTCGAATTCAGGGAAGTCGCCGAGGACGATCGTGCCCTCGTGAGGGATATAGCCCAGGTGCACCCTGTATGAGTTCACAGAAACGGCGTACGAGTAATCATCGATTGCCGTGGAGTGAACACATGTTGCCAGGGGGGGCAGGAATCCAAGCTCCATCATGGCCAGCGAATGAAGCTGTGAGAGCCTTTTTCTGCATCTCTCACCGACGTGAGAAGGCGAGCAGAGATGTCTGAGCTTTTTTCCGACTGTGAGTGTGATCGATGACTCTTCTTTCATTGCATACGGTCCTGTATTTAATTCCGGAACCGGAACGGCATGCTCTGCAATAAAACGGCGGCTGGATTTCTATGGGCGCTCTGCAGAGAATCTTCCTGCCGGATTCAGAATTTTTGTATATGGCTGAGAGGGTGCTGCGAAATCCTCTTCTTGTAAAATGTTCAACACGGGAGTTATTTTTCCTAGTCAGAGACTCGGCATTATATGCGGATACGCGACTGTGATTTATTTTATCAGAATATTGAAATACTGATTGACTTTTCTTTTCAAATTGGCTATAATCGTGAGGCACAGGGGGATGTAGCTCAGTTGGGAGAGCGCTTGAATCGCACTCAAGAGGTCAGGGGTTCGAATCCCCTCTTCTCCACTAAAAGAAAAGCCCGTGGTTATTCGATCACAGGGCTTTCTGCATTTTTGAATCTTTTTATCCGCCGACTGCCCCAGCTCGCTTTATTTTTACTGGGCAGATTATCGAACTCCTTCCAGTGTGGTGAGGGCTGCTCTCCTGTGTTATAATAAATGGAGAACCGGGCTCTATTTTCCTGTCCTCTGATGAGAGTATTTCCAGGAGGGATGCCTGTGCCTGTCTCCGACCCCGGACATAAAGGCTTTCGGACTCCTGAGAAGGCATGGCAGGAGGAGCTGGCCGGCTACGACCAGTCGCTATGCCGGTACCGGCTCAGGCAGATATTGAGAGAGGAAAAGGATTATGCGGTTTTCGAGGCCGAGGATATGGAGACGCTGGGCCAGAAGGTGGAGCTGCGCATCTACCGCTGGGCCGGACAGGGAGAGTATGGCTCGCAGTGGCAGCAGTGGCGGAAGGATGCCCGGACACTGAAAATCACCGGGAAAGGCGCGGTTACAGCCCTTTCCACCCGGGCCGCCGGGATCACAGTGATGCACATTCCTCCGACACCTGCGGTAAAGAGGACTCTGAAGTCTGTCCTGCGGGATCCCATGGCGATTCTGTGCGCCGAAATAATGGCAGTGCTTCTCGCAGCGACAGTATTCCATGTCTTCGTGCTGCATCCGGGCGCCGAGGCCGCCCGCGCCGGCGCTGAGCGCGAAGCCTGCCGGGGAAATCTCAGGCATATCGAGGCCGCTCTGACCATGTATTACTCTGACCACGGAAAATATCCGGCCGCTCTTTCTGAGCTTGTGCCCGCCTACCTTCCAAAGGCCCTGGCGTGTCCGAAGGGCGGCGCTTACCAGTATACTCCACCTGTCTCCACTGACGGGAAAAAGTCTGATGAGCAGGCAGGATCTACTGACGGGGAAAAGTCCGATGAGCATGCGGAATCGGCTTCGCTCCGATGCTCCCGCTGCGGGCCGTGACAATGGCGAGCGCCTTCTCTGTGATCTTCGCCTCCCGATACCGTTCCTGCCGGCCGGCAGGCGGATCACAACGGAGGAACACGCGCCACCTTTCAATGATGACCGTGTTCCGTCATGTCTTGAGATTAAAGCGGCCTGCAGAATTTGTGCCAGAAAAGAAAGTGTGTTATAATGAATGTGGAGGCCGGCATTCTGTACATCATTCAAGAGCGCTGCACAACTTTGTTATTTCACTGTAAAAAGAAGTCCAGTATCAAATCCTGCCGCCACATAATCAAGCCCTTTCCCTGAGCAACGGCCACCTATAGAGCTGAATTTTTTGATGTACGGGTGTCAAGAAAAGCATCTGCCCCGAGTGTTGCTTCATAAAACCGGAACCAGGCCTCAGCCATCATCCCGGCAATGCGCTCATGCCGCTTATTGACAATAAGAGCAGCAAAACGCAGAAGAAGGGAGGTGTAGCGATGCTGACGGTAAAAAAGATATTGTGCCCCAGCGACTTCAGCGATCCCTCGTTCAAAGCCCTCGAATTAGCAAATGAGATTGCCGGTTATTTCAGAGCGGAGCTTTATATTCTGCATATTGTCGCCGATCTGCCACCTCTTTACTACCCCGATCATATGGGCTTCGAGGCTTACGCTGATTTCGATGTCAGGAAGTACCAGATGAATCTCATTGATGATGCGCACCGGAAGATGGACAGCATAGTCCGGGAAAAAATTACTCCTGACCTGAAGGTCCACAAGGTGGTGCTCCAGGGAGACGCGCCGTACAGAATAGTAGAGTATTCAAAGATGATAAATGCCGACCTCATTGTGATTTCAACACACGGGCGCACAGGGTGGAAACTGCTGGTATTCGGGTCGGTGGCGGATAAGGTTGTGAGGATCGCCACTTGTCCAGTGCTCACAGTGCACCGTGAAGATGCTGAATCGTGAGCAGCATTTTCTGTATGCAGTCACTGTAATTGAACAAGAATTTCTAGAGAAATCTCTTTCTTGGAGACGGCTATGATGAAGGCTTTATTTCGAGAAAGGAGCACTAACGATTTCAGTGACTTCGAAAGGGTTGGTGGATATGGTTCTGATAAGAGAAGGATTCAGCGGGACCATAGAGACGGCCTGCCTGTCGACTGATGAGAAAAGGATATTACTGGACAGAGCCATGGACATGTTCCCGGATGTAAAAGCCATCATAATCGACAGCAGTGATGTTGAGGAAGCCCGCGACAGGCTTCTCGCCCTCTCCTTCTGGATCGAGAGAGATATCGAGAACACTGATTCGGACATCCATCCGATTGAAAAGGTCAGTATACACGATGCACTGGTGGTTTTCCGCAGCTTTATCAGCAGGAGAAATGAGAAGAAAACAGGTCACAGTGTAATAAGAACAATTTATCAGGCTGTCAGAGGTGATGAGGAAACGCTGCGCGGTCTTTCCATTGACTTTATCGAAGAGATTGAGCATCTCATGAAGGCTCTGAGTGGAACGTCAGAATACTATTCCCGGGACGAGGTCAGGAAAATGGAGCCGTGCTATGCAGAGCTCAAAGGACGCGAAGCAGCGCTCGCCCGCTGCCTTTTTCTGGACGGGATCTCCAGAAAAAGTGAAAAATACATCTATGAAAGGTATCCTTCCGGTCTTGATGAAGGCGTGATTGCATCCAGGAAAGAGAATGTGCGCAGAATACTGAGGCATTTCGGAGCGGGGCGGCATGACTGGAACGATTACAAATGGCATCTCGGGCATATCATTAGAGACAGCAGTGTTCTTGGATGCCTGGTGAATCTGACAGATGAGGAAAAAGAAGCCATAGATACGGCTGTGAGCAGGCACATCCCCTTTGGCATTACCCCGTACTATGTGTCTCTCATGGACCGGGAATCTCATCGCACTTTTGACCATGCTGTTCGTGCACAGGTGATACCGCCTCTGAGCTATGTGAAGCAGTTTCACTGTAAATCCAGGAAGACGATGGATTTCATGCGTGAGCTCGATACTTCTCCTGTTGACCTGGTGACAAGAAGATATCCCATGATAGCCATTTTCAAGCCTTTCAACACATGTGCCCAGATATGCGTCTACTGTCAGCGAAACTGGGAGATCGATGAAGTATACTCACCGAGAGCCATGGCCTCCAGGCGGCAGATAGATGACGCCATCGAGTGGTTCAGAAAGAACAGAACGGTAAAGGCTGTGCTCGTTACAGGTGGAGATCCGCTCATAATGTCCGATATGATGCTGAATGAGATTATCGGGCGTCTGAGCGACATACCTCACATTGAAAGGATTCGGATCGGAACAAGAACTCCTGTTGTTCTGCCGTCAAGGTTTACCGGAGCTCTCGTAAGGGTTCTCAGGAAATACCATCTGCCCGGCAGGAGGGAGATATGTATTGTGACACATTTCGAACATCCCTATGAAATTACGCCGGAGTCGATGAAGGCTGTGCAGATGGTCAAGAGAAGCTCGAGCATCAACTTTTATAATCAGCAGGTTTTTACAATCGAAAACAGCCGGAGATTTGAGACGGTTGCTTTGAGGAGAGCGCTGAAGCATATAGGGGTTGATCCTTATTATGTGTTTCACGCAAAAGGCAAGAAGGAAACCGGTTACTATATGGTTCCCATAGCGCGGCTTCTGCAGGAGAGGAAGGAAGAGGCGCGCCTCACTCCGGGCGTCATACGCACTGACGAGCCTGTATTCAATATCCCCGGCATTGGGAAAAATCATCTGCGGGCCCTGCAGGATCATCTTTATATAATGCTGACGCCAGAAGGAAACAGAATCTATGAAATGATTCCCTGGGACAAGGCTATTGTGACTACCGACACTTATATTCATGAAGACGTGCCTGTGGGAACATATCTTCGCAGGCTCGCCCGGCGCGGAGAAAACATTGAGGACTATAAGACCATCTGGTATTATTATTGAAGTGTGTCTGCAGCATGGAACAGTGAAGCAATTGCCCGGACTTATTCCTGTCTTCTCCCATCACAGCAGTCAGAAGTGCCAAAGTAGCACCGGAATGTCATGAGCATGGATTGTAAATATATATTTACACATTGTCGCATTTGTGTTATGCTGACTTATGATATCTGATGCCCACTGAGAATACCTTAATGGCTGGAAACAGGCAGAGTGCGGATCCTGAGGGAATGGATTTCTGAGACACCAGTCAAAAGGGCACGGATCGCATTTCTGGCGGCAGTCCAGTCTCAGCAACGGGAATCGACAATCCCGCTTATATTAACGCTCAGGTTTTCGCCGACTTACGATGGCGAAAACTTAGATTACCTCAGCTTCAGCTGAGGCCGATAATTATGCTGATGAGCATAAAAGGCCGTCAGAAATAATCTTCTGCCTGCGCTCTGATCCGATCTGTGGAAAACTTGTCATTGCTTATAATCACAGCTGTTTCAGCGGCATTGATAACTGCAGTGAATAACGATTGAGGTCTTTCTCCCGACATTGCGCCTGAAATCATATCCACAACAGGCTTGCGGGCATCAGCCATATTCTTTGGAGAGTCATATAACATGAAAAAGAACATCTTCAACTCCAGATTTCAAATTCCACTTTATATTACCCCGTTTGTATTATTCATAATCGTCGTTCTCCTTGTCAGTGTCCATTATTACGGGCATGTGAGAAGAAGCCTCATTGATGACGTGCTTACACTGTATCAGGAGCCGATGAGAAACATTCAGCACGGCTACAGCAATCTTTCGAAAAACCTGATCCTCTCATCTGAAATACTGGCGAATTCTCCCTACATAAAAAGGGCTTTGACGGGCAGGAGAGATTCTGTTGAAACAGCCATCCCATCTCTCAGGACTGACCTCGAGCTTGTTGAAAGGGAGTTTGATGAAGAAATCAGCCTCTTTCAACTCTATGATCCGGAAAAGAGGCTGCTGCTCTCTGTTCCCGATGAAAAGGAGAGCGGCCGGATAACGACAGGGTTTGTCGATAAGACACTTTCCAGAGCTGCGGACAGCAGGCTGCCTGTCGTGGATTTTTTCGAGGATTTCCGGAATAAGGGAAAAAAATCCCATTGCCTGATCTACGTCACCCCGGCTCATGCCGGTCACAATAAATCGGAAGGATTCCTCCTGTTTCTTGTAGATCTGGACGCAGTGAACAGAAATTTACTGTCAGACATGAGCAGTGATCTCAAACTTGTCGATGAACCGCAGATATTCGTCATCTCCGGAGAAGGCCGTATTGTCTATCAGACCGGTGGAGATCTCGTAAAGATGAACGAACCGGTGCCTCTTCTTTCGGAGAATGTTCATATGTCTCCGCTTGTAAGAGGCGAAAGCTATCGGTCTAAGGAGGTGCGGATAGCCGAAAAGGAACATTTCTATTATCTATCAGCTCCGGCGAGCTTCTCGATAAAGTACAGGAATTCGATCGTTGCAGGTCCATCTTTTTCCCTTCTCTTCATCCTGTCAAAGTCAATCTTTCACAGACAGCTCTCCGTATCGGTAATTTCCATTGTTCTGGCTTCGATTCTGCTTGTATTGCTTCTTATCATACCTGGAATATTTGTGTTCAGGACTCTTTATACTCTGGAACGGAAACGCACCAGGGCTTTTGAGCGGGAGCTCAAGATGGCATATGATATTCAGATGAACTTTCTGCCAAAAGAGTCCATCGAGATTCCAGGGTTTGATGTTTTCTGCGTATCCAGGCCCGCCAGGCAGGTAGGAGGTGATTTCTTCAATCTGATACCGATCACCGGCAGCACTTTCTGCATAGTCGTTGGAGACGCTTCCGGCAAAGGCGTGCCAGGAGCGCTGTTGATGATGCTTGGAACCACGCTTACTGAAGTACTTGTTCATGAGGCAGGGAAGCCTGCCCAGGTCTTGTCAAGAATGAACCGGTTCATTGAAAAGGCATCAGAAGCCGGCATGTTCATTACCATGCTCTTTGGACTCTTGGACATAAAAAGAAGGACATTGGTCTATCTGACGGCCGGCCACAGTCCGCCAATCCTGTTCCGTAACGGCAAAGTCAAGGAGCTTGAAGGAGGACTTGGACCTGTGCTTGGATGCTTCTCTGAAGCCCAGTTCAAGGAAGAGGAGATCAATCTCCTGAAAGGTGACATAATTGTCTTTTATACCGATGGATGTACTGACGTCTGGAATGAGAAGAAGGACAGGATTGAGGAGGAAAAGCTCTGGAGCAGCATAACTCTGCTGGAGAATCCATCGGCCAGAAAGGTGGCTGAGCATATAATGCAGAGTCTGGAGGAATTTCAGGGCCGGCAGGAACAGTTTGATGATAGAACACTTGCCATAATCAAAGTCAATGAGTAAAATGCCATGGCATTCAGGTAAATCTGCTCCGACGGAAATGATTATCTTATTAGACCTAAGGTCTTTTGAGCCTTATTGACGGCCCGCTCTTGAAGCAGGGCTCGCGGAAGGCAGGTCTTTATCCGAACTTCGCTCCGCAGCTTGAGCAGAACGTGTCGTCGCCTTCGCGGTGGGCTCCACAGGTCGCGCAGAACGTATCGCTCGACATTCCATTTCCTGCTACGGAAGGAGGCATCTCATAGCTTATCGAGACCACGCCGTCGCCGACTATGGTCACAGAGCCCTCTCTTATTCCGTCTACCTCTGATTCCACCGTAATCGGCGCGTCGGCTCTGGCCCCGAAGACCCTGCTGAAGATCTCGACCGTCTCCTTCGTAACCTGCTGCAGTTTGTGAGAATCCATGCCGCTCCACTGCCTGCCGAAGTTGCCGCTCTCGAGGGTTTCCCAGCCGATGGAGCCGAGCCATTCGATCTGGGCCGGCGCTATCCTGCTGTCAGGGGCGAGAAAGTCGTTGCCGACCACCTCCCCGCTCAGCGTTGCGCTCTCTATGTCGTAATAAAACTGGATGTAGTAGTTCTTTATTGCGTCTGTTACAAAGACCACGAAGCTGTCAGGGTTGTCAGATGAAGCGAGTGTCGTGAGGCCTCTCAGTACTGTGTCATAGTGGACGCTCATGCGGACCCTTCCTTTCATTCTCTCTTTATGGGATCTGCCGGGCCTTGCCGCATCACCCCGATGCGGGCCCATAAACGATGCACTGAGTATCCTCTTCTCTTCGACAGACGGGAGGGAAGCCCTTTCTTCAACCGGCCCTCATTTAAAAAATCTGGCCTTCACATAGGAGTGACGGTTTCCATGGCGAAACATGGACATGCGGGATCACGGCTGGATTGCTCTGGCATGTGATCTCATTGTTTTTTGCTCATTGATGATTCCGTATCGTCCCATGATCGACTGAAGGGAGATGAAAAGTGATGGCTGTGAATGACAGCGATGAAGTCATGGAGAGAATAGGAAGGATTGAAAGAGGCGAGCGCAAAGGCCTCTATAAGGAGGATTTCAGCGACGGCGAGCTCTGTCTCATCGTCGAGACCTGCGGTGAGAGATTTTTTGAGAGGCATTTTGCCTGATTGCGGCAGTCCCATGCCGTGACGGGGCGATTCTTTTCTGTACGGATTGAGGTGTGACTTTCATGATAAGCGTTGATTTTGCATCAGTGGCGCGGAAGCTCGTGCAGGAGGCCGTGAAAGCAAGGCAGGGAGAGGTGCTGCTCATCAGCGGGGGTCTCCATGCTGTCGAACTGCTGGAGGAGATTGTGCTCCATGCGAGGTGCGCCGGAGCCTTCCCTGTGCTGGATGTGGCCAGCGACAGCCTGTCCGGAAGGCTGGCTTTTGACGTACCGCTCGAGTTTCTAGAGCAGGCTTCCATTCCCGGCATCAGCAGGATGGAGATGGTAGACTGCATGATCTCTGTGGGGAGATCAGACGATCCCCTGCTGCTGTCGCAGCTTCCTGCAGAGCGGGCTCGCGCGCTTTCCAGGGCATCGATGCCTGTGCACAGGATATACGAGGAGAGGCGCCGGACAGGGAAGCTCAGAACCCTTTCGATGGGATTTCCTACAGAGAAGGGGGCGGCCCATCTCGGCCTGACCTTCGAGGAGTATCACGATCTTTTCTGGAATGCCGTATTGATCGATCTCACGGAGATGCGTGAGCGCGAGAAATCACTGGCCAGGCTGATAGAGAATGCAAGGGAGATCCGGATTGTATCGGCGAAGGGAACGAATCTGACCTTCTCGCTCGAGGGGCGCCGCATTCTGCTCGACGCAGGCTCTTTCGAGGAGGAGGATCATATCTCGCTCAACCTGACGACCAACTGGCCCTGCGGAGAGGTATGGGTGCCGCCTGTCGAAGAGAGCGCTGAAGGGACGGCTGTCTTCGACCAGGTCTTTCACAGAGGGGCCAGGATCAGAGATCTGAGGCTTACCTTCGAGAAAGGGAGAGTGGTGGACTTTGAAGCGGCGGAGAATGGAGAGCTCTTCGCCTCATTGCTGAGAGAGGCCGAGGGAGACAAAGACGTGATCGCCGAGATGGGCATCGGCACCAATCCCATGGTCACCAGGGTGACAGGTGACTGCCTCCTCGATGAAAAGATCATCGGCACCGTGCACATCGCCATCGGGAGCAACAGATATTTCGGAGGCCGCAACTCATCGACGATACACAAGGATATGGTTATACTCGAGCCCTCCCTCTATGTCGAAGGAAAGGCGCTGATATCAGACGGGAAGTTTACGGAGCTGGCGGCGGGAAATCAGTGATGCCGTCTGCTGTAACCGCAATGCCGCAGGATGAGCCTATCTCGATGAGGACTGCGCTCCGACGCCGCGCTTCTGCGTATCGAGGAGATGCTGCCTGATCAGCTCTGTCTCGAAGAACTCGAGCCAGACCTTGAAATTGTTCGAGCGCTTCAGCTCCCTGTAAAGAGGAGTAATCTCGCGCTGGAAGAGGACGCGGGCTCCTGTTGTGATCGGTGGAACTTTCTTGCTCAGCGTGAACGTCAGCGTGAATTCCCTGGCTTCAGGGAAGGGGAACTCATTCATCAGCTCCATCCCTCCGGGGCTCATCACCACGACGTAAGCGTAGAAGCGCTTCTCGCCCTCCTCGAAGTCCGTCTCCAGGAAGACCGGAGCGTTGATCCTGAAAGATTTCTTGCCGTAGAAAGGCTGAGCCCATTTCATGAGAACCGGTATCCCGTCTCTGTTTACAGCCGAGTCGGTCATGAACTCGAGGCCTATGATGATGTTCCTGTCGCCGATCTCTTTCTTCCATACAGGGCGCAGTTCTACAGGAGTGGGCTGACCTATCATCAGCGTGAGCGTGATGTCGCCTTCCAGCGGAATATCCGCGTCTGTCGTGATCCGCATGCCCAGGTCGCTCACGTCGTTGATATATACATAGTGAGTCGACGGCGGGAGGTTCGGGTCGATCTGGATGTCGACGAGTATCACGTTGCGGGACTTGAGGAGCGTGCGCTTGACGCGCCGCCGCTCCACGAAAAGTAAGCGGCCTTCGCCTGCCTGTTCTTCCTGCCCGGCGTGCTCTTCCTGTCCGTTCAGACTGTTTTTTTCTTCCTCGTTCATGAGGCGCCTGCTCCGCTCTGGGAATGGGTCCCGTACCTATTTTCCATCGCATCGCATAAATCCTGCCGCCGGATCGATCTGTCCGGTTTTATGCGGCATTTCCTTTCAACAGGCCGTCATTTTTCGACACGTACTATGCCGCTTCCATAGTTGGCCAGCCAGACCGACGCCCTGTCCTCGAGGAAGAGGCTCTCCCTTCCGCCTGTCTCGAGCCTGAGCTTTTCAGCCAGGATGCGGTACTGGTGCGGAAGGGACTGCAGATCGACGAATCGTTCTTCGCTTTTGCTCACGTCAGCGGCTGTCCACCTGTCTTCTCCGTCAACATATTTCAGATATGTTATCGCACTCCCTTTCCCGGCTATGTACGAAGGGGACGGGATGGAGGTCTCATAGCGCGCGTACAGAGTTCCCGCCGAATCGCGGAAAAGCTCTGTCACAGCCTGTCCGCTGAGGCCGTCTTTTTCCCCGTAGATCCTCTCCACCTTCCCGGCGGGAGATATTCTGTTTATGAACCCCGCCCCTGTTCCGGCCCACAGCGAGCCAGAGGCCGTGATCATCGCGGTGATCGAGTTGTCCGAGAGGCTTCCTGAGAAATCGTGGCATTCGATCCTGGCAGGCGAGAATCTTATGAGCTGCGAGGGGCCGGCCATCCAGATGTCGCCTTTCCCGGACCTCGCCACCATGCGGGGAGCGGCGCTGCCGCGCAACTCTGGCACGCGGTAGAACTCCACGGAGACATCTTTCGCGATGCCGAAGCCTTCATCGGAGAGAAGCCACAGAGAGCCGCCTGCCTCCCTGACGAGGAGCCAGTCCCTGTATATGTCTTTCGGAATCTCTGCCGTGAAGAGCTTCTTTCTGGTCAGATCGTAGTATTTGAGCCCTCCGAAGAACTGCCGGGGGTTCTTCCTGTCTCTCGAGTCCACCATGAAACCTGTGAGCCACAGGCGATCGCCCAGCAGCGCCGACGAGGCGAGAACGTCAAAGCCCAGATGCGATGCAGCCTCTGATTTGGTGCTCACCTTCGTCTCAAGGTTGTAGTCGAGCAGATCGTTGCTCCTGGGGAGGCCCGATTTTGTCTCAACGAGCAGCCGGCTGCCGTCGAGGGTCAGGCTCTGCACGTTCATGGCTTCGCGGGAGTAGATGATCCTGTTGTGGGCTATGTCGAGGAAGGAGAGGCCGTTGTCTGTGCCGATGTAGAGCAGGTTTTCACAGGGCAGCAGGCAGTTGACGCGCCCGGCCGTGAAGCCCTGCTTTTTGCCGAAAGGGAGCACGTTTCTGTCCTTCAGATCGTACCTCATCAGAGTTCCGCCCCACTGCGACGACACCGGAGACAGCGGCGAGGCGCCCATGAAGAGGCCTGACGGCGCAGGGGCCAGCGAGGTGATGCGGTGGTATGAGAGGCCGGTGAGCGTGTTCAAGAGACTCCAGGCTCCGTCTTCCCTGCGCATCACGGCGCCGCTCTCGGTGCCAGTCCACAGGTTGTCCGCTTCATCGAAGGTAAGCGTGTGGATCGGCGTGAGAGACGATATTACCGTCACGGTGCCTTTCATGCTGAGCTTATCGCGGAGGATCTTCTCGTCTCTCGGGAAGGCAATCGATACCGGCCTGTGCTGGACAGCAGGGCAGTCCCTGAAGGTGAAGGACAGCTTTACAGGCCCGTCGCCCTGTCCGGTCGCCGCGCCTCCCGGCCCGGCCAGGAAGGCGGCTGACAGCGCCAGGACGATGAAAAGCGCGGCCATGAAGCCTGCCAGAGGCCGCGCCATCTCTGTGAGGAGTCTCTCGAGTTTCTTCATTTCTTTTCACCCTGCCTGCACGGGCGGGAGCTATTGAAGCCTCACGACCTTTGTCGCCTGATCGGGAGGATACCCTTCTATATAGACAGATTCACCGTTCTGGATGTCTGAAAGGGACTGGTGTGAGCCGTTCTGATGGCCTGTGACGAAGGACGTGTTACCGGGCGATGTTCTCAATACCTGATTCCGCCCCCATCTGTTCTGCACGACGATCAGATTCTTCTCCGCCTCTATCCGGATCACCTTTCCCTCGGCTATCGGCGACAGGGCTCCACGCCGGAAGATGTCCCTGTATATGGTTATGGCGCTCAAGATCTCCTCCTTCGCCGCCGGATCGATGATCGCCCTTGCAACTCTGGACGGCGGCTGGGACAGTATTATAACTGTCCTCCCCTTCACATCTTTTTTCCTCCCCCTCGTCCTGTCCATCACCCAGAGCGTGTCACTGCCGAACTGCACGGCCGTCTTCTCGACTGTGAGCGTCTTCCTCTGCAGATCGATATCCCGCACTGTACCGCGCGCCGTCGCATTTCCCAGCGTCACGGCCATCTTGTTGCAAACATACGAAAGGGTATCGTAGAGAGAGAGAGCCGCCACGGCCATCGTGGTCTGCGTGGGAAGCCCCTTGAATCTCACTTCGCAGAATACTGTCTCGCCTGTCTTGAAATCAGGAAGAGCCGCCTTCCTGAAGCTCCTCTCCAGCTTCGTATAGTCGGTGACGAGCACCTCTCTCGAGGCGCCTGTCGAGGTCCTGAGCTCGACAGTGGAGCTCTTCCTGTCTATTCTGGATATATTTCCCGTGTATTCATAGAGGCTCACGTTTCCGGCGGCCATCAGCAGGGCGCTGTCCAGAGAAAAGAGGTTTCTCGCCGTTACAGGCTCTTCGCCGCTCCGGCCGGTCGTGATGAACACCTCTTCCCCAGGCGAGAAATCGTCCAGCTTCATCGTTATCATGGACTTTACGACAGGGATGTCAGACGGGATCTGCACCTGGACGGTCTTTTTGTCGAAGGTCTTCACAGTGAGGAGCCTGGAGGAAATATCCATCTTCACGATGGCTCCGGCGAACCCTTTCAGGGAAAGGCTCTCAGAGCCCTGAAGGATTGCCGGAGCCGCCGCGAGATAAAAAAGGAATATGAACAGAAGGGAGAGCCTTCTCTTCATAGTCTCATTCTTCTCCTGTCGTTATATATCTACACGAGTTGCGCATCGTCTTGGGTTCTGGGATTCTGGGGTTCGAGGGTTCAGGCAATTGAGATTGGATTTTCTTTTTCAACATCCTGTTTTCGCCTAAACCCCTGACCCCCAGGACTCTTGAACCCGATAGGTTTCTTTGAAAAAAGTAATTCGTAAGTAAGTCGCGATCTTTACTCTGTCACGGTCATGGAAAGCTCTGTGTCTTTCCCGTCGGGGGAGATATTCACCTTTGCGCCTTCTTTCACCTTCCCCTGCAGTATCTGCAGAGCGAGAGGGTCCTGCATGTACTTTCTTATGGCCCGCTTCAAAGGCCTGGCGCCGTAGACAGGGTCGTATCCCACTCTGGCCAGGAACTCTCTTGCCTTTTCCGTCAGCGTTATCTCTATCTTCCTGTCCCTGAGGCGCTCCTGCATCCTGGCAACCTGGATGTCGATTATTCTCGCGATCTCCTCCTCTGAAAGGGTGTTGAAGATTATGATCTCGTCCAGCCTGTTCAGGAACTCAGGTCTGAAATGGGCTTTCATGGCCTCTGTCACCCTTCTGCGCATCTCGTCCGCATCGTCTCTGCCCAGTTCCTGGATGAATGTGCTCCCTATGTTGGATGTCATTATCACGATCGTGTTCTTGAAATCCACGGTGCGCCCCTGTCCGTCTGTAAGGCGCCCGTCGTCCAGAAGCTGCAGAAGCACGTTGAACACGTCGTGATGAGCTTTTTCAATCTCGTCGAAGAGGATCACGGAATATGGCCTCCTCCTCACTGCTTCTGTGAGCTGGCCTCCCTCCTCGTATCCCACGTAACCCGGAGGCGCGCCTATGAGACGGGCCACAGAGTGCTTTTCCATATATTCGCTCATGTCAATCCGAATCATCGCGCGCTCGTCGTCGAAGAGAAACTCGGCGAGCGTTCTGGCCAGCTCCGTTTTTCCTACGCCGGTCGGCCCCAGGAATATAAACGATCCGAGCGGCCTGTCGGGCTCGGCGATCCCTGAGCGGGCCCTTCGCACAGCGTTGGCCACTGCGACTATAGCGTCGTCCTGCCCGATGACGCGCTTCCTTAGGTAGTCCTCCATCCTTACCAGCTTCTCCATCTCGCCTTCCATCATCCTCGAGACAGGGATGCCTGTCCACTTCGACACCACGAAGGCCACGTCTTCGTCGGTCACTTCCTCCTTCAGGAACTTCTGATCCTTCTGGATCTCGGCGAGCCGCTTCTTCTCCTCTTCTATCTTCCTCATCAGATCGAGGACGATCCCGTAGCGGATCTCCGCCACGCGCTGCAGGTCTCCGCTGCGCTCGGCCTGCGTTTCTTCCACTTTGTAATTCTCAATCTGCTCGCTCGAGTCCCGGATCTTCTGGATGCAGTCCTTCTCGAGCTTCCACTGCACCTTCATCTCATCGCTTTTCTCCCTGATCTCGGCCAGCTCCCTGTCGAGCTTCTGAAGGCGCTCCTTCGAAGCCTGATCCTTCTCTTTCGACAGCACCTGCCTTTCGATCTCGAGCTGCCTGATTCTGCGCTCGGCTTCATCGATCTCGGTGGGCATGCTGTCTATCTCCATCCTGAGCCTCGATGCCGATTCGTCGATCAGATCGACGGCCTTGTCGGGCAGGAAGCGGTCTGTGATATACCGGTTGGACAGCATCGCCGCAGCCACGAGCGCTCCGTCTGTGATCTTGACTCCGTGGTGCACCTCATACTTTTCCTTGAGCCCCCGGAGTATCGTTATTGTATCCTCAACTGAAGGCTCTTTTACGAGCACGGGCTGGAAGCGGCGCTCCAGCGCGGCGTCCTTCTCGATATGCTTTCTGTACTCGTCGAGCGTTGTGGCGCCGATGCAGCGCAGATCACCCCTTGCCAGGGCAGGCTTAAGCATGTTGGCGGCATCCACGGCGCCCTGAGCCGCTCCTGCGCCCACAAGGGTATGCAGCTCGTCGATGAAGAGCACAATCTCGCCTGCCGAGCTCTCTATCTCTTTCAGCACGGCTTTCAGCCTGTCTTCGAACTCGCCTCTGAACTTGGTCCCTGCAACGAGCGAGCCTAGATCGAGGGCCACCAGCCTCTTGTTCTTCAGGCCTTCCGGCACGTCGCCTGCCACTATGCGCTGCGCGAGACCCTCGACGATTGCAGTCTTGCCGACGCCGGGCTCACCGATCAGGACGGGGTTGTTTTTCGTCCTCCTGGAGAGCACCTGGACGGAACGCCTTATCTCTTCATCGCGCCCGATCACCGGATCGAGCTTCCCCTTCCTGGCCAGATCGGTCAGGTTCTTGCCGTATTTGACGAGAGCCTGGTACTTGTCTTCAGGGTTCTGATCTGTCACGCGCTGAGATCCCCTGATGTCCACGAGGACTCGGTATACGGAGTCCGGCGTAACGCCGTTCCGGGCCAGTATCTGCCCTGCCTTGCTGTCCTTTTCATCTGCAATGGCTATGAAGAGATGCTCTGTCGAGAGATATTCGTCCTTGAGCCTCTCCGCCTCGCGCCACGCCTTCTCCAGGACCTTGTTGAGCCTGGGCGACATGTACACCTGGCCGGCCCCTCCTCCGTGAACTGCCGGGAGGCGCCTGATCTCCTCCTGGAGTGCATCTATGACTGCGTTCCTGTTGACTCCGAGCTTCCCGAGGATCGGTATCACGACGCCTTCGTTCTGCTCGAGCAGTGACATCAGCAGGTGCTCCGGCTCGAGCTGCTGCTGGTTGTGTGAGCCTGCAATATCCATCGCTGCCTGCAGCGATTCCTGCGCCTTGATTGTCATCTTGTCAAACCGCATATTTCATCACCTCTGTCTGCTTATTTGCCTGTATTGAACTGCTCTTCCGATATCGCAGGATGAACCGGAGAGCCGGCCGTTCATGCGGTATTGATGCCGCTGTTTTTGAAAAAGATTCATTTTTTGGTCAGCTTCACCTCGAAGAGATGCCTGTAGAAGCCGCGCATGTCCAGGTAGAGCCCTTTTGTGGCCAGCATGTCTCCGTCCCGCTCGTAATGATTTTCTTCGAGAAGGTCCTCGAGGATACACAGGCTGTCCTGGAACTCCTTGAAAGGGAGTGGAACATAGCACTGGGATCGCAGAGGCGAATAGTTCGCCACGACGAGGTACAGCGACTCCCTGTAATCCCACAGATATATTATGAAGTGCTGGTATGTGTAGTTTCCCTCCCAGGCCGCATATGTATCCAGAGGCGTCCAGGTGCCTTTTCTGAAAGTCTCGCCGGTGACGATGTGCAGAAGGCTCTCGTAATACTCCCGGATGGCCGTGTCGACTGTCTCCACCCTCCTCCTCAAAAGCTGGACAGGGCACCTGCTGAAATACCCCTCCAGCTGCCCTTCGTGGTACAGATGGCCTCCAGGCAGGGTGGACATGAGCAGCGCGGCGCTCTTTCCTGCTTCGGCTCCGAAAGCCGAATTGGCGCGCTCTTCATCGTGATTCTCGATGAACCGGATGCAGCGCTCCTGATACGAGAAGGGCCCTTTGATATATTCGGCCATTCTGCCTGAGTCCCCGCTCTTCAGCCAGTCATACAGCGCCTTGTCATATGTGTAGTCGAATCCGAGGGACTGCAATTCTCCTTCCCTCATCCAGTAGGCCTCGGCTATGAAGATGAAGTCCGGATACTGCTTCCTGACCTCTCTGATCGCCACGGCCCAGAACTCCTCCGCAGGAGCCTTCTCTTCCAACAGCTTGTTGAACAGCCGCTTGCCCCAGATCCGGTACTGGATGTCCCTGAGGATCAGCATCGCCATGTCGCACCGGACTCCGTCCGCTTTAGAGGCTATCTGCATCAGCACCTCTGTCATCTGCGTGACGACAGAGGTGCTGAAATAGTTCAGCTGTGCGGTGTCGGTCCAGGCCGGGTAGTAAGGATCCTTTCCGTGGGCTATTATAGAGCGAAGCCCGTCGCTTCCCGGCACCTCGAAGTATGTCTCGGGATTGTCGGCGAGCTCCTGCTCATCTGTCGTCACGTAATATTCGGGATGAAGCGTCACCCACGGGTGATCGAGCGCCGTATGGTTCGGCACGAAGTCCAGGATGAGCCTCAGATTGTGGTCGTGCATGGCCTGGCGGAGCGCCCTCATGCCTTTCTCGCCGCCGAGATCCGGGTTGATGAAATAGTCACAGACGGCGTATGGAGAAGAGGTTATGTCCTCATCTCTGAGGTCCGGCAGCGCCCGTTCGAACTCCATGCGGAGGCCTGTGTGAGCCCTGGCGATCTCCCGGCCTTTCGGACTGGGGAGCCAGACGCCCATCAGCCATAGGGCGTCGAAGCCGAGCCTCTCGAGAGCTTCCAGCTCTTCTTTTGGTATATTTGAGAGATCTATGGCTTTTCCGTATTTGTGGGATAGATCGCGAAGCCAGATCCTCGTATTGAGCTCATAGATATGCGGGTTTCTGGGCCATTGTAAAGACACAGGCTTTCTCCTTTCAGCGTGCAGCGCCGGTAAGCGTATAATTAGTTAATATTGCACTGCAGGAAGCAAAATCCTCCAGGAAGGCCTCTCCAGTCAAGAGAGGATGAAAGGATAAACTGGAGAATATTGGCATGGAGGATGATGAAGCAATGGGCATGGTGCTGTTTTATCTGGTCTCGTCGATAATATCGTTCGTAGTGCTCGCCTTCTGGGTCCTGATGATCATGGACTGCATAAAGCGCGGGGACTATTTCTGGCTCTGGATCCTGATACTTTTCGTGCCGCTCGGCGCAGTGATCTACTACCTGATGTACCGCCCGCCGATTCTGCTACCGAGCCTGAACCTTTCCGGCCCTTCAGGAGGCTCGCGGTCAAGCGACAGGGTCAAGGAGATCAGGGCCAAGATCGCCCGTGCGCCTGACGCGTTCCTGTACCAGGAGCTGGGAAGGCTCCTGCTCGAGGACAGAAAGCCCGATGAAGCTCTCAAAGCGCTGGACAGCTCTCTAAAGATGGAGCCGGAGAGCATCTCTGCGCACTTCATGAAAGGGAAGGCCTTGGTGACGCTCGGCTCTTTCGCCGATGCGATCCCCCACCTGGAAAAGGCGCTCACCTCGAAGGACAGAGACCTGGTCTCGACGGCGCTGAAGCTCTTGGCTGAGAACTATGAGGCCTCAGGCGAAGACGCGAAGGCGATGGACTGCTATGACAGGCTCATCAGATGCTATCCCTTCTCTCAGGCGCGATACCGCTACGGGGTTCTGCTCGAGCGGCACGGCCGCCTTCCGGAAGCAGTCGAGCAGATGAAGAAGCTCCTCGAGGAGACTCAGGATCTCCCTGCGTTCAGCATGAAAACAGAGCGGGAGTGGATTCGCAAGGCGGAAGATTTCCTGCGCAGGAACGGACAGGCATAGATATGCAGAATACCGGCTGAAGCCTCAGGAGACGCTTCACGACCGGTCTTCCGGATTGTCAGCGAGCTGAGAGCCGCCCTCAGCAGAGAGCTTCCCTGTGCTCAGGCGTCACGTCTGTGTAGTATCGCGGCACGAACTCCCCGTATCCTTCTTTCCCCGTTATCTCGCCGTCCCTGTATATTACCCTTCCTCTCAGAATTGTCATCTTCGGGGCGCCTGTCACTTCCATCCCTTCGTACGGCGAAAAGTCGGTGTTCATATGGAGCCTGCCGGCCTGGATTGTCGACTTCCTCGAAGGATCGAAGATCACGATATCCGCGTCGGAGCCCGGCGCCAGCGTTCCCTTCCTGGGGAAGAGGCCGAACAGCTTGGCCGGGTTCGTAGAGAGCACCTCCACGAGCTGATTGACATTTATGCGCCCCTTGTGGACTCCCTCCGAGTAGATGAGCGGCAGCAGCGTCTCTACGCCGGGCAGTCCCCTCGGAATGGCGCTGAAGTCGTCCCTGTGGGCTTCCTTCTGGGCCCTCGTGAATGAGCAGTGGTCCGTCGAGACCACCTGAATTGCGCCTACCGCGAGGCCGCGCCAGAGCATCTCGTTGTCGATGGGCTTCCTGAGCGGAGGGCATCCAGGGAACATGTGCCCTTCGGGGCCGTTGTAGCTGTCTTCGGTGAGCAGCAGATACTGCGGGCACGTCTCTGCGAATACGGTCATGCCCTTTCCCTTTGCCTCGCCTATCAGTCTCGTGCCCTCGGCTGTCGTGAGGTGGAACACATAGAGGCGGCTCGCCGTGATCTCTGTGAAGAAGAGCATCCTCCTGAGCGCTTCCACCTCCACATAGTGAGGCCGCGACACTGCATGCCATTGCGGCGCCTTTTTCCCTTCTGCCAGCAGGGAGGCCGTTCTTCTGTCGATGATCGAGTTATTCTCGGCGTGGACTCCCACTATCGCTCCATTGTCGCGCGCCTCCTGCAGCACTGCCATCACTGCCCCGTCATCCGCCATCAGCCCTTCATTTGCGTAGATCAGGTATAGCTTGATTGATGGAACTCCCATCTCCACAATCTTCGAGATGGAGGCCAGAGTATCCGGAGTGAAGTCGGTGAGCGCGGCGTGAAGCGAGTAGTCGACGAGCACCTTGCTGTCGGCTTCTTCTCGGCGGGCCCTGATTGCATCCATGATCGTCTTCCCTTTTTCCTGGGTGGCGAAGTCTATGAATGTCGTGACCCCTCCTGCAGCACAGGCTCTGCTCCCTGTCATGAAATCATCGGCGGTAACAGTGCCCATCACAGGCAGTTGAAAGTGGGTATGCGCGTCTATCATTCCGGGCATCACGAGACAGCCCGAGGCGTCTATCTCCTCCTTCGCGGTGAAGGCTCCTGGAAGTGAAAGGCCTGCTATGCGGCCGTCCCTGATGGCCAGATCGCCTTTGAAGACCTCAGTTGCTAGTACTACCGTTCCGTTCTTGATGACGAGATCCATTGTCGCACCTCTCTGTAATTATTTTTTCCCCATATGGAGGGCCTTCCAGGCAGGCCAGCTACTTCGTGCCGAACATCCTGTCGCCTGCGTCGCCGAGGCCCGGGATGATATAGCCCTTCCTGTTCAGCTTCTTGTCTATCGATGCTACGAAGAAGTTCACTTCAGGATGTTCCTTCTCTACTGACTCAACGCCTTCAGGCGCCGCCAGGATGCACAGGAATGTGATCTCCGAGCCCTTCGCGCCTCTCGCCTTTATAAAATCGATGGCCGCGTTTGCTGAGCCTCCTGTGGCGAGCATCGGATCGACTATGAAGATGGCCGCCTCATGAATGTTGTCAGGGCATTTGTAGTAATATTCCACAGGCTGGAGTGTGTCGTGTTCCCTGTAGATGCCTATGTGGCCAACGTTGGCGTTCGGGAAGAGGCGCAGGATCCCGTCGACCATTCCGAGTCCGGCCCGCAGGATCGGGATGATGGCTATCTCGTGCCTCGAGATGGTCCTGCAGAATGCCTTCGTGATAGGAGTTTCGATCTCCACTTCCTCCTGCGGAAAATTCCTGGTGGCCTCATATCCCATATATGTGGTGATCTCTATGACGAGCTCCCTGAAGTCCTTCGGCGTTGTCTCCTTTTTCCTCAGCGTGGTCAGCTTGTGCTGGATCAGAGGGTGGCTGGTGACAGTGACTGGCATGGGTATCTCACTTTCTTAATTAAAGATGATGGGTTGCCTGGTCCGGTATTCCACATGTCGCTCTTCAAGTCCTGTGCCGGCAGCGGACGGGATGATGGCAGGGAACCGCGCAGGGTCGTCAGGCCTTCGAAGCAGGTCCGGATTCTGCTACATCTCCCTGATCTGTCTCTCGAGTATCTCGATTGAGCTCTGAAGCGATTCTCCCCTTCTCGTCTCCTCGGCGATCTTGAGCTCTGTCAGCCTGTTCCTGTCATTTATCCAGCTCTCGCTGGTCAGATGCTCGTTCAGCGTATACGGGAAGCTCATCCTGATGTGCCCGATCTGGCTCTCCATATCCCACAATTTCGTGGTCAGCTCATCCCTGCACCGCTTCCAGGCATCGTATCCGGCCTTTTCAGGAAGCAGTGGCGAGCCGCTGATGCTCTCTGTCAGCAGCGCCATGTCTCTGAGCGCCTCAGGGCCTCCTCTCTCGTAGGCGGACTGGAGTCTGAACCAGAGCATTCTCTCAGCTTCTCCCTGCATCGGGTTCAGATCCGGATGGAGCTTTCTGACGAGCTGCCTGAAAAGATGCCTGAACTCCTCTCCGCTTTTGTGATCGACAGGTGCGGCAAGAATCTCTTTTGCCCTCGCGATATTGCGGCGCTGAGCCTCTACCCTTGCCAGCCACTCTCTCGACTCGCTGCCGACCTTTTTCCTTATCTCGTCGATATCGGGCCTGAGCCCTCTGCTGATATGAAGGTGCAGAAGCTCCACAATCCTCTTGCGCTGCATGTTTTCGCATTGAATCGCCGAGAGCTCGCATTCCAGCACTCCCACGGACGCCGAGTACAGATTCTCGAGGCGGGGCACAGTGGTCTTTACGAGCTCCTGCAACTCCGCAAGGGCATCTGCAAGCGATTCGCGCAGTTCCTCGCACTCTCTGCGAAGCTTGAGGGGATCGTGGGGAAGCAGGGCGGGCTCTCTTTTCTTCCGGTCGTTCTCCGCCGGCATGGCGCCCTTAAGGATAGTCTTTTCCAGATCAGACGGCGTGGTGTTCCTGCAGGTCCATTGATAGAACTCCTCGAGGGTGCCGAATTCATATGAGACGGCTTCAGCCGCCCTGTTCACGGGCATCCGGGCCTGAACCGCCTCCAGGAAGCTCTCCAGCCCTGTGCTCTGCCAGGCCAGATTGAACAACTCGTCGATAACGCTGTGAGTCATTGGGAAAGTCCTCCCGGGAGCCTTCTCGCCCTGAAGAATCCACCTCGCCTTCCAGGCCTGCGACGGAAGATCTTCACAGCAGTATGGTATTTATTTGCAGGAAGAGGAGTTCCTGCCGGCAGTGGCAAAAAGGTTAGTCTTTCAGATCGGGAGGTGGAGCCTGTGTTGAGATATGTAGTTACTGTGTTGTGCCTGATTGTTCTGGCCTGCCGATGTCTCTTCGCCGAAGAACGCCCTGATATCTTCAGGGCCGCCGCATCAGGCGATTTTTCATCTGTCAAGGAGATGCTGGACAGGAATCACTCATTGATAAACGAGGTCGGACCGAACGGCGAGACAGCACTCAACTGCGCCATCGAGAGCGGAAAGAGGGACCTGGTGATCTATCTCATCAAGGAGGGAGCTTCCGTGAATCCGGTGCAGAAGGAGCTTCTCACTCCCCTGTACTGCGCCGTGCAGAAAGGCTCGACAGACCTTGTGTCAATACTCATCGTGAGCGGCGCCAGTGTCAATGCTCCGATCGCCGACGGCTCGACGCCTCTGCACATTGCGGCCCAGAACGGGCTCGCCGAGATCGGCGTGCTGCTGTTATCGAAGGGCGCCTCAGTCAACGCAAAGAACAGCGCAGGCTCGACGCCTTTACACCTGGCAGCCTTCTGGGGGCGCAGGGAGATCGCCGGCGTTCTCACCGCCGCTGGAGCGAAGGTCAATGAAAGAGACGGAAAGGGAAACACGCCGCTCCACTGCGCGGTGATGCAGGGAAACGCCTATATTGCTGAGCTCATTCTCTTGAAAAAGGGAGATGTCAACGCAAAGAACAAGCTCGGCAGGACCCCTCTTGACTATGCTGAAGGGAGCGGCAACAGAGAGCTGGTGGAGCTTCTGCGGAGCCGTCAGAAGAAGCGCTGAACGCTTCTATATCGAGACTGGCTCAATGAAACAGAAGCTCTGCCTGTCGTCGAAGTAGTACTTCCCCTTCTGTTTCATCAGGCCCTCAGCCAGCTTCACATAGACACTCGATGACGGATCCTTCTCGATTAGGCCTCTCAGGCGGGATATGTTTTTACGCACCTCGCCCGGCGAGGAGAGCTCGTCGAACTCATAGCCCCACACGGCTGAAAAAATCTCCTCGGCTGTGAACCCCTTCCCTGCGTGCTTCACCAGGTGGATCAGCAGCGTGGATATTATCCTCTTTCCGAGCACCGATATCTCGCCCTTGTCGCGCTCCCAGACGGTTTTCTCTGCCAGATCTATAAAAAGAGAGAACTCGTCGCGCCTCTTCCTCAGTGCGTCGACTTCCTCGGCAAGAGCTATCTTCTCAATCTCCTGGGTCTTGATGAAATAGCGCTGGCCGGTCAGGGACTCGATCCGCTCAAAGTATTTGAGCGCCTGGCGCCTCAATGCGCCGATCAGCTTTCCGGCCAGATGGGTGGCCTCTTCCTGCCTGGCCGCCTTCTCCTCGTTCCCTTCGCCTTTCATGACAGCCGCGAGATATGTCGCTCTGGCGCTCGTGAAGATGAACGGGAATGACTCGCCGGTCTGGGCTATTCTTAGCGCTTCCTTCACCTCGGCTTCGCCCTTCCTGCGGTCCTGCTCCCTGAGGCAGGTCTCTGCGAGGAGCAGGTGGGTCTCTGCCGTAAGGGCGTCGTCGTCTATGGTGCGGCACTCTTCGAGGTTCTTCTCCAGCATCTCCCTTGCCTTAGCCGGATCGCCCTTCTGAAGCAGCAGATCTGCAATGGTCGAGCGCGTTTTCACAGCCAGTATGAAGTGCGAATGCGCCGATGCGGTGGCGAGCACATCTTCGAGCTCTTTCAGGGCCTCCCGGTATACGCCCTTTTCCAGGTAGATCTGCGCCCCTGTGAGCTTGGCTATCGCGGCGCCAAGACGGTTGCCCTGGTGGATGAAGCTCTCCTCGGCCTTCTTCAGCTCTGCCGTTGCCTCGTCTATCTTCCCTTCCTCGAACATCAGGTGGGCCTGCTCTCTCCTGAAGAACCCGATGACCTGCGTATCGAGGGAGCGCTCGCCTCTCTGCAGCCCCTCCTGAACATAATTGCCGCTCTCCTCGAGGTTGCCGAGCCCCAGGAGCGCTCTGGCACCGTTCAGAAGAGCCCATGACGTGAGCCTCGCGGCCCCGACCTTTTTCGCCCTCGTGAGGCACTCTATCGACACGTCGAGCGCCTCCCTGTAATGATATCGCTCGAGAAGCACGAGCCCCTTCATCCTGAGGCTGTGAGCTATGCTCGCGTCGTCTCCGAGCTCTCTGGCTATCGAGATCGCCTCGTCTGAGAACTCCGAGGCCTTCGAGAGCTCTCCCCTGAATGCGTGGATGAAGGTGAGGTAGTTCTCCACCTTCAGGATGCCCTTTTTGTTCTTCGTCTTCCTGAGCAGCTGCAGCGCCTTCTCGTAATATGACAGTGACTCTCCGAGCCTGCCCTGGTTCAGGTAGGCTCCTGCCAGCGATGAAAGCACCTCCGCCTTCATCTTGTCTTCCTTCACTGCGCCTTCGAGCTTTGACAGCAGCTCTGTCGCCTCTTTCCACCGCCCGAGGATCGACAGCACGTTCGCTCTCGTGACAATGAGAGGGTGTGGGAGATCGCCCCGGTCCGTGTACTGGATTATTTCGTCGTAATATCCGTTCGACGAGAGCATTCCCCCGTATTGGGCGAGAAGCTCTATGACATCTTCGCTCTGGCCTGCGAGGTGGAAGCTGTGTATCGCCTCGCGCGCCATCTCGACATCCGTTTTCTCCTTCGCCAGGCTCTCCTTGAAGAATCTGGCCAGCTTGAGGTGGTAGGGAACTGTATCCTTCTTCTCCAGGCTTCTCTGGATCGACTGGCGGATGAGGAAGTGCACAGTGTAGCGCCCCCTCGAATCCCTGGAGAGCAGGAAGCGCCGCTCCAGGTTCTCTTTTATGGCCTGATCTCCGATCATCTCCTTCGGGAGCGGAATCCTGGAGATCGACAGCAGCTCGAGTATCTCATGCTCGTTCTCGGACAGCCCGTCGAGCACTTTCGATATGAGGTTCTTCTCCATCTCCTGGAAGAAGTCCGGGAGGTTGTCCAGCAATTCGACAGGGTTCCCCAGCCCTTCAAGGGCCAGAGCCACGAAGGTCTTCATAAGGAACGGGTGGCCGCAGAGCTTTTTCACCACCTCTTCCAGCACGGTCCGCTCAGGGACCGGCGAGAAGCCCCTGCTCGACAGCAGGGCTTCGACGAGCCTGCTTCCCTCCTCGAGCTGCAGCCCTTCCAGCCTGATCTCGAAGAAGTCGAGCATCTCGACTGGCGAGATGGACGGCCTCTCTCTCGAGATGAAGAAGAAGCGGGCTTCGATCAGATATTTCTTCAGGATAAGCACTATCTGCGTGAAATACTCGTTTTTGATGAAATGCAGGTCTTCTATGAAAACATACGCCTCGATCATGTTCAGGATGTTGATCAGATACAGGAGGCGCTCCTCGAGGCCCAGATGGTTGTTTTCATCCCATTCGTTGTATGCGTTGTAAAAGTCTTCAGGAAGCCACTCGACCATCTCGTGGATGAGCGACTCTATATGCCATCCTTCTTTGCATGAGATCCATATCGTCCGTCCCGGATGCTCTTTTTCGAGCGCGTTGGCAAGCACCAGGGCAAGACAGGTCTTCCCGATTCCTTCAATCCCTTCAAGAAAGAACAGGCGCCTTCCGTCGAGCGACTGCCTGATTCTTTCGATTTCACGCTCTCTTCCGATGAAAATGTCGGGAGGCTGGGGGATCAGGTGAACCATATGGATATCTCCCCTCATGGTAAAATTGTACTCTATATATATTTAATTACTTGGATTTGTCTCAGAAATCCTGCAGGGCTCATCTTCCATGAGTCCCGGATAATTGGAACACCTGTGGAACTTCCTTGTCACCAGATGGCATGACATCATGATAATAGAAAACACGACGAGGTGAAAAAATGATAGGAAGCATATACTCTGGATACAAGACAATCTCAATCGGCGAGAAGGAAAACCCTCTCACTCTCATCGAGTCCAGAACCGGCGCCCTCTTCATGGAGGAAGCATACGCTCCCATCGATGTAGTCGAGATAATGAGCACACTCGAGACCAGGAAGAAGCGCGGGAAGATAACGTAATCTATTCATCGAGTTGTTCGAATCTTCTCCGCATAATTTCTTCCCGCTCCTATCTGAATTTCACCCTCAGCATCTTTTCCCAGCCCGAATCGCCAGTCATTGCAAGACTTCTGTAAGAGAAGCGCTCGTCGCCATCATTGGAGCCGTTCACAGGGTTCTTGTACCTGAATGGATCGTAGCTCAGAGTGTTCGTGGCTGCGTATATGGAAAGCCCGTGCGAGCCCGCTTCCGCATCTGAATGCTCTTCTGCCACCACAGCATCCTTCACAGCGCTCGTGAGGCGCTCCAGATCTTTCTTCACAGTCTCTGTGGCAATCTTGGGCTGCGCCGCTATCTGCCCGGCCATATCAATGATATCGCGGTAGTCTCCTGCAGGCCTGTCGAGTGGGAATGCGTAGCTTTTTGCCTTTCTGAGGGCGTTCTTGGTGTAGTATGCAGAGATCGACTGGTCTCCCAGATGTTCTCCCAGAGCGTCAACCGCGGCCTTAACCTCTCCGATCTTCGATGAATCTACCGCTGACAGAGTCGGTGTGGCAATAGGGGTCTTCCGAGCCTCGTCGACTATCATGGTCGCCACATCTATCGGAGCCATGACGGCTTTTTCATTTCCCTCTCCGAGCTTTTTGAGAATCTCGGCGATTGGCCATCCGGGAGCCATCTCGACCTGCTGGGAGGCCACGGTGTAGTCTGTTACATCCTTCAGCTCACAGGCTGTTTCTGCCATTGCCATCAGGCATGCGTCAAAGCCTACTATGTCGATCTTCTTTCCTGTGCTCTTTTCTGCTCCCTCTATTGCCTCGCGCATTTGCGGCATGGTCATGGCGTCCCTGTCAGTCTCGTCTATCATGCTCCCTGGATAGCCGAAGCCGTGGTCCATCGCCACGAGAAGGTAGTGCTCGGCAGGGTACTTCTTCATACCCCACTCGAGGAACTCCCTGAGGCTGTCTTTCGATGACATGGCCACGTTCCCCATGTCCCTGAGGCATGGCGAGGCTATCTTGTCTGTTTTGAACTTTATCTCGGTATATGTCTCGCCCTTGTCGGTCTGCTTGAACGTTATATCTGCAGGGTCGTCGCTCCCCTTCATGACATGGTAGCGTTTCGCGCCGCTCCACTGGCCGTCCACTTTGGGCGTGATCTCGTCCAGCCTCTTGAATGTCTGGTATTTCTGGTAGACCTCGCAGTCCTTCTCGTATTTTTCAGGGTCTTCGGCGTATTTCTGAAAGGCCTCGTTGTAGCGGGCAGGGTCCTTTTCGTATTGCTGCTGCACATCCCTGAGCTCAGCGGGAATCCCCATCCTGTCAAGCTGGGCGATTACATTCACATCGTTTCCGGAGCCGACTTTCTCCATCTGCAATAGCGAGTTCAGCGCGAACCTCTCGAGGTTGTTGTCTCCGTCAAGATATGCCAGCACAGTCCATTTTTTGGGCGGAGCTGGCTCATCGAGCACTGAGTCGATGATATCGATGGGAAGCTCCGGTGTCTTTGCCATCACCGATGTTTTGCGCTCATTGTGGGCCCTGTCCAGTATGACCTGCAGATCTCTGTCGACCAGACGCTTTATCATGACACACCACCCTTTCAGTGGACCGGTATAATATCTCCACTCTCCCGGATTATCTCATCTCTTGATGTGACATGAAAGTTCCAGAGGCGATCCAATGATCCGGCAGAGCTGTCCGAACGCTTCCCGCAGGGAGGGAAAAGGCCGGAGAAGTAGAAAATCTTCGGTTTTACTGACAATGTGAGAGGATGTGATTCAGTGAGAGCCATAACCGGACCTTGTTCGAGAAGATTTCTGCTCATCTCCCTTGCAGCAGTATTTGTCATCGCCCTTCTCGTAAGCTTCGCCAGGCCTGCATCCACCCAGGTGAACGGAATCAGGCTCACCGGGACGTGGACTGCCGGGAATCTGGGAGTCTTCTTCATCAGGCAGATTGGAGATGAGGTCTGGTGGCTCGGTGAGGACGATCCCCTCCAGCCGACATGGTGCAACGTGGGATACGGCAAAGTGGTGGATCGCACCATAACGGCCGACTGGATCGACATACCCAAAGGCTCATCGCGTTCGAAAGGCACTGTCGTGCTGAAGATAACCTACCCGAACAGGCTCGAGGTTGAGAGCCAGACAGGCGGCTTCGCCGTAAAGGAGATGACGAAGGCGAAGCAGGGCGTCGAGGAAGAGTAAACAGGGACAGACTCTTTTATTAACAAATCGGTCAGGCTCGCATCTTTTTCCACATGGATAGTCTTTCTGTGCATTTTTACCTGTGGTTCGTCCACTGCGCTTCTTCGAAGCACGGGATTGATTTGATTGAACAATAGAGACTTATTGTCTCCACGCGCTGATCCGCAGAGGCCTGCAGCAGCCACACGCTATCCTGCCAGCGCCGCCAGCGCTTTCTGTATGTCCCTCAACTTGACGGGCTTTGTCAGGAAAGTGAGCGGATTCAGCTCCATGGCCCGCTCCCTGATGGTGTCTTCGAGATAGCCTGTCATGAACACTATGGGAATGCCCAGCGATGCCTGGATCCTTTTCGCGGCCTCTATGCCGTCGATTTCTCCCGCCAGCCTTATATCCATCAGAATGACATCAGGATGCTCTCTCTCCGCAGCAACTATGGCGTCCTCTCCTGTCACGACGCATGAGCAGACAGTGTGCCCGGACATCGTCAACTCGAGTTCCAGGCACTCTGCGATGACGATTTCATCTTCGACTATCAGGATCTTCCTTGCCTTTTTCATTGTCACACCCTCTGCTCATAAAGGTTGTCGCTGAAGCGGATCGTGTATGCGAGCCCTTCAGTCTGCTCGCATACAATCTCGCCTTTCATCTGTGATTCAACGAGGTCATACACTGTGCGGAGACCGGATACATTCTTCCGGAAATCGAAGTCTGCCGTCATCCCGATTCCGTCATCGGCGAAAAATACTTCGACAGAGCCTGAGGGATTTCTTCCGATCTTCATCCGGATTGTGCCGGTCTTCCGGCCGGGGAAAGCATGTCTCACAGCATTAGAGATCAGCTCGCTTACGGCCAGCCCGCAGGGAATCGCCGTGTCAATCAGCACCAGAACTGGCTCTGATTGCAGGGCCAGTGTGAGAAATCCATCAGGCAGCTCATAATTCTCGATCAGCAGAGACGCCAGTTCAGGGAGATATTCACCCAGATCGACTCTGGAAAGGTTCTGCGACTGATACAGTTTCTGCTGGACGAGAGCCATGGTGAGGATCTTCTCGTCGATCTTTCGCACGAACGATGTTATCTCGGGATTGTTGAGCGATGCGGCGCGGAGCACCAATATGGAGCGGATTACCTGCATCGAGTTGTTGGTCCTGTGGTACAATTCCCTGAGCAGGGCCTCCTTCTGATCGAGCGAGAGCCTGAGTCGGGCTTCACTGTCGCGCAGCGCCACTTCAGCCTTCCTGCGGCTCGATATCTCTCCGGCCAGTTTCTGGTTCCACAGGAGCAGTCCGATGAGTGCAGCCGCGAAGATTCCAAGCGCCTTCCAGAGCAGGGAATAGTCGAAGCCGTGCTCATAGCGGATGGGAAGCCATCTCCTGTAGATATCGTTCCTCTCACTTTCGGAGATTGAGTCCAGGGCTTTCTGCAGAATTCCCGCAAGGATCGGCCAGTCTTTGCGGACAGCCATGGCCTGGCTGTTTATGTAGGGAGTTTCGCCTGCGATCTTTATGTCTGTCACTTTCATCCTGGCCTGGTAATAGCCGATTATGATCAGATTGTCGATATATGCGAAGACTTCTTCTCTCTGCAGAAGCGTGAGGCCATCATGCACCGTTTTGACTTTAATCAGCTTGATGGCCGGCCAGTCTCTCGGGATCCATTCACTGACAGCGTGATCTTCCACGATGGCGACCTTTCTTCCGGAAAGCTCTTTCATTGAGCCCAGGTATGTCACATCGCGGTGTGCGGCTGTGACGATCGGGATTGTAAGATACGGCTTCGTGAATATCAGATAATTCCGGCGCTCATCCGTATCGGCCAGCGAAGGGGCCATGTCTATCTCCCACCGCTTCAGTCTGTCAAATGCCTGCTGCCATGTCATGTTCTTCATCTGCTCAAACTTTACACCCAGTCGGCGCTCGACAATTTTCAGGTAATCGGAGGAGATACCTGAGAGCTCTCCTTTACTGTCGGTGAACTTTATGGGCGGCGAGCTCGGATCCAGAGCCACTCTTATGACAGGGTGCTCTCTGAGCCATTGACGCTCCTTTTCCGAAAGCGTCTCCAGGAAGGCTTTCGAATCGTCTGAACCGGAAGGGGAGATGTCGGGGCTTTTCTCCGCGACAGCCTCACAATCAGGAACGCCTGCAACGAGAAGCGCAGTGAGAAGCAGTGCCTGCAGCAAAGGTAGTTTTCGTTTGCCTTTCATCTCCTGATTTCCTCCGCGGGTCAACTTCTCAGCGTCTTGCCAGTGCGGTTTTCTGCACTTCTCTGTAACGGAAGCAGCTCACTATGTGGTCGTTCACCACTCCCACAGCCTGCAGGTGTGAGTAAATTATCGTCGAGCCCACGAATGAGAAGCCTCTCTTCTTCAGATCTTTGCTGATCCGGTCCGACAGCTCTGTCTTCGGAGGAATCTGCGAGATCTCTTCCCATCCGTTGACGACAGGCTTCCCGTCCACAAAGCCCCAGAGATAGCTGTCGAAGCTCCCGAACTCCTTCTGCACCTCGAGAAAGCGCCTGGCATTCTGTATCGATGATTTTATCTTCAGGCGGTTTCTTATTATGCCGGCGTCCTGCAGCAGGCGCTCCTCATCTTTGTCCGTGAATGACGCGACTATCTTCGGATCGAAGCCCAGATATGCCTTTCTGTAGTTTTCACGCCGTTTCAGTATCGTGATCCACGAAAGCCCTGCCTGCGCCGCTTCGAGCACGAGAAACTCGAAATGCCTTGTATCGTCGTGTACAGGCTCGCCCCATTCCTCATCGTGATACTTTATATAGAGCTCGTCAGTTCCAGGCCATGAGCAGCGTGTCATGATATCATCCCTTTCATATCAACATAAAAATCCTTTCAAGAGCATCAAGCCCTTTTCCTCTCTCTGCAGCCGGCCGGATTGGACGTCCTTTCGAGGCATATCTGGCTGTCAGTGGAGGGGAACTTCAGGGCCGGAAAGAAGTCTACTGTGAGTGAAACGGAGGGATATAAAGATGCTGTTTCTTACCGATCGCGAGAGCAGGCTGTGGAGAGGCCTTGCGCAGGATATACTGGACAGACGGCGCATGCCCTGGAAGGTGGAAGAAGACTTCAGGCCCAGCCTGCTGCCTGCCTTCTATTTCTATGCAGGAACATTCTGTGCCGCAAACGGCTGCGAAGAACTGGGAGCCGGCTGGATAAGGGAAGGCGTGCTGCTGGAAGAAGGCGGATACTTCTCGAACGCCTTCATGAACGGCTTCCTTTCAAGAACAGGCGGCAGGCTGACAAAGCCTGCGGTGGTCTTCTCCGATCCGGGGCCTTTCATACATTTTGCCGGCGTCCCGATAATGAAAAAGGCGCGCGAGAGGTTCGTGACTCACATCGGCCATTCGCTGCCTGTAATCCGGGAGCCTTTCAGGATTATGGACATAGGCTGCGGGAACGGGGCGCTCGTGGTGTCGCTCGTCTCCCATCTCAGGGAGACAGGAGCGATCAATGATATCGGGGAGATACTGCTGATAGACCCGTCGAAGGCAATGTGCGGGATGGCGAAGGAGACAGTCGGGAAGGTCTTCGACCCTTCAAGGATAAGGACCATGCAGCAGAGGATAGAGGCGGTCTCTGACAGCGTCGATTCGCATTATCACGTGGCGCTGGCGTCGCTGTCATACCACCACATGCCTTATGAAACGAAGCTCCTGCATCTGAAGAGGCTCGCACCCCGGATAGATCACTTCACTATCTTCGAGCTGGACGCCAACAACGATCTTCCAGAGCTTTACTCTCCTGAGCTCGCGCTGTCAGTCTACCAGTCATACGGCGAGCTGATAGACTACATCTTCTCCCACGACGGCACAGTAGGCACCGCCATTGCGGCCATCGATAACTTCCTGATCACTGAAGAGGTCTCCATACTGACTGAAAAGCGCGGAGAGCGCTCCGACTATCACATGCTGAGGATTCAGTGGCATGAGCTGATTGGAAAGGCGCTGGGAAGCGATTTTGCATGCCTGTGCGATTCCACGTGCCACAGCAATGAGAATATGACATTGTTCACGCTTCACCATGGCAGGCAGTGACATTTCCCAGGTGCTTTCGCCCGGCTATCCGCAGGGATGTCACCTCATCAGGTATCTGTCGAACTGGCCCACCCATGAGGCGTTGGACTCGATCCCGTCTTTGCGGGCCTTGTCTATTATGTCTCCCAGGCGCTCGAGGCCGTACTGCCCCCTGAGGTAGATATCGACAATCTTTTCTCTCGGAACGTCGCCGGGACATTTGTATATCGTCTTTGTGGCGTTGTGGACCGGATCTTCAACGATCTGCGCGTAGTCTCCGTTTTCCATCTTGAAGACGACGCCGAGGGCGTTCTTCTTGTGAAAGTCGGTGGACTGGAATATGTAGTCATCAGCTTCCCTGATGCTCGTCGAGAAGAATATCCCCTTGCCGCCCACGGCGTTCCAAGTGTTGTACTTGACCTCGAAGCCGTTCTGGAGGATGTTTGCCAGATCGTCTACGGTTATATACATTCCCCTGTACAAAAAGTCATCTGTCTTTGAATATGTAGGGCGATCCAGATAGGGGAGGATCCTCCGCTCGTAATATCCGCATATGAAGTTCTCAGGCAGGTGATACCCTTTCTCGATATCCTTCTGCGATTCTTTCAGCGATTCGGCTGTGACTCCGAGGACGTGGCCGACAGGGCCGCCTGTCGACACGGCGGCTGCGGCCGCTGCCGTTGCAAGTGACTGGGAGGCAAGTGACGAGACTGTTCTGGCAGACATCTTCTCTGCCGTGCCTGTCTGAGCTGCCGAAAGATTGCCCCCTTTCAGCGGAGCGCCAGGCGCCGGGCCTCCTGACAGCACTATGCCGTCTTTTATCTCATTCTCTGTTTTTGCTTCTGCAGGGACTGCCTTCGCAGAAGCCGCTGCCGGAGTGTGGGTTGTGCATGACTGTGAAATGGCCGGGTTTATGCTGTTCATGATAGCCTCCGTGTGCTGTCTTACCTCCAAAATAATACCACAGAGGATGATTCAAGTAAAGCCCCTTATTTTCTGTTCTGCTGATTTGGAAGCGCCCTGTTTTCAGGCTTGGTGCTCGATGGCAGGCTCTCTTTCCTGTCAGGCAGGGTAGCTCCGCCATCAGGAGAGGCCTCGGCCTTTTTCGCAGAAGGCTCACTGAACCGGAGTAATGAGAGCTCCCTTATGAAATCCTTCAGATACTGCTGATCGTCCATGTAGTAGAGAGGGTGGGAGCGCACGTAGAGGGCGGTGTCCGGATCTATCTTCTCGAGCTCGCGGTATGCGTCGAGCACGGACTTCAGGCTCTCGTTGGTTTTTCCCGCTTCTTTGAGCCTCTGCTCATCTGTCGGGTGGGTGCGGAACCATTCAGGTCCGGCTTTTTTCAGCTTGCTCCTGTCTCCGAGCTTTTTCATTATCACGATGAATTCGTTCGGATCGAGGCCGGCTGCCGACATCATTATTATACCCTGGCGGTCCGCCTCTGCTTCGAAGCCCCTGCTCCAGCCGCTCACGAAAAAGCTGTTCACGAAGCTCGCGAAGAACTGTGTCCATGGGCTTCCTGTGGCTATTATGAGGACGGTCCCGAGATATGCGTTGTTCCTGGCCCTCCTGTACATCTTGACCCCGTGATGACATTCAGTGTGGGCTATCTCGTGGGCTATGATCCCCCCCAGCTCGTCATCTGACTCGAGGAGCTCGAGGAGCCCTCTCGTTATGTAGACCCCTCCGGCAGGGACCGAGTATGCGTTGACGATGTCGGTGTCCAGCACTCGGAATCTGTAAGTGTAGTCCTTCAGGTCGCAGCTCTTCACTATGCTCTGCCCGATCCGCTGCACGCGTTCCTTCAGAGAAGCGTTGTCCGAGATCGGGTAAGAGCTCTCTATTATGGATGTGAGCTCACGGCCCAGCGCGGTCTCGAGTGAGTCGCTGCCTGTGTAATATGCCCTTTCGGGGTAACATATGCTGCAGGGCCTGAAACCCGCCTTTTTCGCGAGCCTGGGGTTGCCGAACTCCTGCTTCGTGCCTTTCCCTGTCATGTGGTCTGCGCCTCTGCTGTGGTAGATCTTCCCTACGTCGCTTCCCACGACGGGGCATACCAGCGTCTCCTTCATCAGCTCAATGGTGGACGGGATCTCGGCTAGCACCTTGTCCATGGCTTTCCTGCGGTCTCTGTCCGATTTGAGCCCCATATACTCGATGTCCCCGTCCGGAATGTGATACGCGGTGGCCTCGGCGATCCATTTGCCGTCGGATTTGAACAGCTTCACGAGGAAAAGGTATTCAACGCTGAATATCTCAGGAGCTCTCTTCGAAGCGAGAAGGGCGGCGGGGAACCGGAGCATCTCCCTGCGCCGGTCTGCAGATAAGGCCATGAATGTCTTTTTGTCCAGCGCTTCAACAGGGCTGACAAAACTGACCGAAGGCAGCGGAGAAGCGGCCTGGGCCTTCTCCACTGCCGGCTGGGCATTTCCCCAGACCGACCGGGTCTTTTCTCCCGATGCAGCGGGCTTCTCTCCGGCTGCAGGGAGGCTGATTCCGGTCCTGTACATCTCTTCTTCGACCTGAGGTGTCCATCTCCCGCTCTCGTCGGTCATCAGGACCGTCACGCCTGTCTGTTCCGAAGCGCATGCCGCCTGGCCTGAAGTGAGGAATACTGTAAGAATAAGCGTCACAATCAGCGCGCCTGTCGTTTGCGACAGACGGAATGAAAAGCGTTCTGATTTCATAGCCTGAGCCTCCACTGGTTTTCCTGCAGACCGTATCAGCGCCGGCAGCCTGAAGTCGGACAGGCTGCCGGGATTTTCAGCTTTCGACGGCTTTCATATGCAATAGCGCTGCCGCCTTTATTTTATTCCCGTCTCTGCCGGGAGATATCTGCCTCTACCTGTTCCTGAGCCGCTCGACGGCTGCCTTCGCCTGTCCGTTCCCGGGGTTCATTTCAAAGGCCTTTATGTAATCCGAGAGCGCGCCTTTGAGATCGCCCAGCATCTCCCTGCACGCTCCCCTGTTATAATAAGCGTCGCTGTGAGGCGGCGTGTTGTCGATGAAGACTGAGAAATCGGAGGCCGCCCCTTTATAGTCTTTTCTGCTGAAACGGCACAATGCCCTGTTGTAATACGCCCAGAAGAAGCTCCCGCTGCGGCTGATGCACTCCGAGTATTCCGCCATCGCCCGCTCCGGATCGCCTCTCTCCCTGTATATGTTCCCCCTGTTGTAATATGCCTTGTAATGGCCGGGGTTCAGCGCTATCGTTTTTTCATAGTCCTCGAGCGCACCCTTTATGTCTCCTGACTCTTTTCTGTCGAATGCCCTGTTGAAGTATGCCTCTGTATAGGCGGGGTCCAGAGCTATGGCTTTCGTGAAATTCTCGACGGCCCCTCGGTGATCTCCGGCTTTCCCTTTCAGGAGCCCGCAGTTGAAATAGTCTGAAGCCGAAATCCTGGCTGCGGTGGAGGCGCTCTGCCCGCTCTGGGGCTTTACCTGCTGATTCCCGCCGGCCTGCTGGCTTTCGAGACGGCACGCTTCGGCATATCTCTTCGCTAGGCCTGTTATCAGGCTGCTCTGCATCTCTCCTGGAATGCCCATCGCTGTGTCTATCTCCCTGATCGCGAGGAGATGCTTTTCTGCTTCTTTGAGCCTTTTTCCTGTGATCGATATCTCGCAAAGCCCTGCCAGGCGCTGCACTTCAGCCCATTTCTGCCGCCCTTTCCTGACAAGCTCCAGCGTGCTCTGATAGGTTCCGTCATCAGGAAGCAGTGATACTGCCAGCTCGAGATATTTTATCGCCTCCGGGAAGTTGCGGCTGCACGCCGCATCCCATCCTCTCTTGTTTGCAGCCACTGATACCATAGCCATCATCTCGGCAGAGTCCCTGTCGCCCTTCTTCTGCGCTTCTCTCGCCATGCTCGCAGCCTTGTCCACTTCACCTTTTTCCAGCATCTGCCCGATTGATCTGATATCTGATTTTGCCTCTCCGCAGGCATGCCCTGAAAAAGACAGAAGCATTGCCGTTACAAGCGCTGCAATGATAAAGATCCTTCTCCCTGCATATTTCGGCTTCATAATCCGCTCCCATGGCTTCATGCTGAAGTTTTCCTGCATTGGTTACGGCGCTATTATAAGGAACCCTCCGCTTGCGCCGGGCTCGAGCAGATACTGTTGTTGTGACGGGCCTCTGATCACATTGGTGATGCTGATCGCGGCAGAGTTGACCGGGTGGTCCGGAGGGTTCGTTCCCCCGTTCAGGGCCTTCACTGTGATGGTGTTCCTCCCCGGGTTCAGCGACAGCGGGAGCGATACTCCGGCGTTCATGATGGTCCCTCCCCAGATTTTTCTTCCGTTGAGATACAGGTCCACAATGTCCCCGTCTTCTGCTGAATGGTCCCAGATTCTCAGCGTTACGGCTCTGGAGCTCACTGTAACATCCTTGAGGCCGCTGGGCTTCGTGATATTCGCCGTGGCTCTTTCAATCGTCGACATGCCTTCCACCGTGACCTTCGCTGCCGCCTTAATCGGCCCCGGATTCGCCTCTTTCGGTATGGTGAAGCTCCACTGCACAGATGAGCCCGAGTTCTGCTGGACCTGCAGCGTCCTGGTCTTTTTCCATCCTTTTCCTGAACCGCTCGAGGATTCGAGCGTCACAATCGTGTCAGCGTTCAATGTCTTGCTCGAAAAGCCTGTGGGAGTAAAGTTGAACGTCACGGTCACGGCGCCTCCCTGGTCTATGTCCTGCGGCGCCACGATGAGCGAGGTGCCTTTGAAGCCCTTCCGGCCCTTTATTTTAATCTCTTTCCTCAAAGGCAGCTTCTGTGGCGGATTGAGGCTGTCTTCGACGACGAGGGTGAGCACCTTCACGTCTCCCGGATTTCCCTGGATTCTGCCTTTCAGCGTGTCTTTCTTCGATGTCTTGCCTGTCTGGGCTGTCCAGAGGTAGGAGAGTTCCCGCTTCCCGCCTTTCATCGACGTGGAAAGGGTGATCACGTCGCCTGGCTCCGCCTCGTCCGGGCCGATTATCTTCCCTGTCAGCTTTTCGAAGACATCCACCTTGACAGGGAATTCATAAGGCTGAGTCTTGTACTTGCCCTGATCCCACACGCGCGCGGTGAATCTTTTCTGGCCTTTTGAAACGAATGTGTACGAGAGCTTTGGACCACTGGTCGCGCCCTTGTCTGTCAGCCATTCATATGACAGGATTCCGACGCCGCCTTCGGCCTTTGCCGTATAGATCTCCATCCTCCCCTCAGCTGTCTCTGATGGGCCGGTCACAGTGACCTTGATCTCCTTCTGCTTATCCTTGACAGCTACCGGAAACGAGCGCGCCAGTGGCACAGCGCGATGCTTTCCGTCATCCCACACTTTCACCGAGTATGTGATTCCCGGCTTTTTCAGCGACTTCGATGTCATCGTAAAGCTGTCCCCGCTTCCGCTTCCGCTGTCATTTCCTCCGCTCCACTCCCACCTGTAGGGCGCCATGCCCTTCGAGATCGAACCGGTTACCGTGCTGTCGTCGCCTTCGTCTACAGATGAGCTTCCTGTCAGGGAGAGGTTCATCGCAGGGCAGGAGAGCGTGAAGGAGGCGTCCTTCGGTGCGGATGCAAGCGCGCCGCACGACAGGGACAGCGAGATCTCGTACCTTCCCTCCTGCGCGTCGGCAGGGAGAATGATGTCGAATGAGTCTGCCTGGTATTCTCCCCTGAGCCCCGCTACGCTGAAGGTTTCTGAAATGCTTCTCGAGAACCCTCCGGGGCCTTTAAGGGAGCCGCTGCAGGCTACGCTGATGTTGTCCTTCTGTGTTATGCCGGTCACCTGGAACTGGACGGTGACGTGGTATTTTCTCAGATTGCCGCTGCTCTGCGCGACTATGACCGCATCGAGAGACAATGCCGTAATCGACGGTCCTGCAGGCTTTACAGGCGGCGGAGTGCCCGGCTTTGACTGCCCGATCAGCTCGGGCAGCGTGACATTGCTCCTGTCTATGCCGGGCTCTGTCAGGAACCTGTAGTTCGGGCCGTGCATGAGAGGGTTGATCTTCTTCCCTTCCATCGCACCGGTTATTATCTGATGCATCGATATCGCTCCTGCGGTGGGATGGACATAAGTGTTCACGGCTACAATGCTCTTTGAGTTAAGGGAGGCCCTGATCTGATCTATGTCGGAATCTGTGGACTGATTGCCGTATGTGTCTTTCAGGCAGCCGATGATGATCACCATGCTGAGCTTCGGCCTGGGCGATACATTCCAGTGATCCCAGAAGCGGCTCCAGTTGACAGTAGTCTGCCCTTCGGCGAATACCTCAGTGTTCGAATGGCAGTTGATCACTAGCACGTCGCCGTCCCTGAGTCCGCGGAGAACCCCTGAGACTCTGCTGTTGTCCCTGTTGTCGGCTTCGGTGAGAGCTCCTCTTCCCCCGAGCGTGTTGCGCCATCCATTGACAGAGCCGGGGTTCAGCGATGGCGTCCAGCCGGAATCGACCTTTCCCTGAATGGTTACGACACCGATGTTCTCGGCCCGGGCAGGGATTGCTGCCGCTGTCAGCAGAATGAGGCAGAGACAGAAGACTTTGAATCTCTTTTCAAACTCTGTAATGCTCACGATGCCTCCTCGGTTGAATGCCGCTGTCAGATATCGATTATATCCTGGCCGTCAGACGGTGAAGTCGGCCTGGAAGGACTGCCGCCAGGGGCAGTCGTGTCGGTCTGGCCTTTTATGAACTGCTTCTCGAAGTCCAGGCTGAGGCCGCCGGGCCCTGTCGCCGTGGCCCGCACCTGAAAGGAGCCTGTCATGAAGGCCGGATCCAGCGTATCGCCTTTCCTGGGCAGATAGTCCCTGGCCACCTTGTTCTGTGGAGGGATTGGCGGGATGTTGTTCCAGGAGATCAGCTCACGCCAGCCTTCACCGCTATCGGCCCTTATGAAGAGCTTCACTTCAAAGGGACCGCCTTCAGTCGAGCTTCCTCCGTTGAAAAGCCTGACGCGGACGTTGATGTGCTCCGGTGTCGGCCCTTCCCATCTGACGATTATGTCGTCGATGGAAACGTCGGCCCTGCAGGGGGAATGAAAAAGAAGCACCATTAGAAACGCTGCGAAAAGAGCTGCTGCATATTTCATGACAGTCCTCCCTGTGGAGATGGGCAGCTTCGGGGCATGAGCGTCTTTGAATATGCTGGACGGGTTGGAGTGTCTGCTTCGATGCAGGCTGCGGCCGGAGGGATCGTTTCAGCTCAGCTGCCGTATGATAGCAATTATAGCATGGAATCGAGCGGCAATGCAATAAGGCTCTATACCTTCATCTTGGGGTCGATGGCGTCGCGGAGCCCTTCGCCCATGAAGTTGAAGGCAAGCACGGTGATCATGATCAGCAGGCCCGGGTAAACAGCCATCCACGGCGCCGTCGAGATGTACTCCTGGGCGCGCATAAGCATGTTGCCCCAGCTGGCGTTGGGCTCCTGAACGCCGAGGCCCAGGAACGACAGCACCGACTCCGTCAGGATCGCCGAGGCAACTCCGAGCGTCGCCATCACTATCACAGGCGCCAGCGTGTTCGGGATGATGTGCCTCGCTATTATCAGGTGGGAAGGCGCGCCGTATGCCCTCGCCGCCTCGACGAAGTTCATCTCCTTTATCGAAAGCGTCTGGCCCCTCACGAGGCGTGTAGGCGCGGCCCATCCTGTGAGGCCGATTACCAGGATCACGTTGAAGACCGACGGGGTCAGCATCACCTGGATGGCCAGGATGAAGAAGAAAGTCGGGATTGACAGCATGATGTCCACGAGGCGCATTATCAGGTTGTCGACCCATCCGCCGTAGTAGCCCGATATCGAACCCAGCACGAGACCTATGAGCATGTATATGGCTACTGAGAGAAGGCCTACGAGGAGGGAGATCCTCGTTCCGAAGAGGGCCCGGCTGAAGATATCGCGCCCGTAGTTATCCGTTCCGAAAAGATGACGCGCGTCAGGCGCCTGGGGGATCCCTTCGAGTGAGATATCCTGGCGGTCAGGTGGGTAAGGCGTGATCAGCGATGCAGTTATGGCAATCAGGAAAAAGAGAACGATTATGACCAGGCCTGTCACGGCGAGGCTGTTCCTTCTGTATTTCTTCCAGAACCCGGCGTATTGCGCCAGCGTCTCTTTCATGCTTTCACCGTTTCCTGTCTCTTGACGCCTCAGAGGCAACAGCCTCATCAGGCGGCGATTCTCCGCACCGGGCCTTCCCCTTCGGCTCAGAGCGTCCTGTACACAAGTGTCGTGAAGCCCAGAGTTATCACGTCCCTGTCCCTGAGATCCTTTTCCTTCACGGCCTTTCCGTTTATCTCGATCCCGTTGGTGCTTTCGAGATCGACCATGCAGGCGCCGTCTTCATGCCATTCGATTCTGCAGTGTCTCTGCGAGATCTTCGGATCGCCGATTGAGATATCGTTCTGATCGTCTCTCCCGACTGTGACTGCCTTTTCCCTGAGAGGGAACAGCCCGCCTTTTCCAAAGCCATCCGTGGCGATGAGCAGGGCCTTTATCGTACCCGCCGAGCTTTCCCCGGGAGATTGAGGCGCTCTGAACGAGCTCTCTATCCAGACTCCACCGCGCTGCACCTCGCCGCTCCCGTGAATCTCAATCTGCAGAGGCCCCAGAAACGTCAGGTCCTGCTCGTCCGCCTCCATCGAGATGAACGAGTCGAGCTCGCGGCTGAAGGCTTTAGAGAGCCCTCCGAAGCCTGCGTGGTCCTCTTCGGACAGCGCTATCATATAACAGTTCGGGGCGTACGTGATTCCCTCTATGCTCTTCTTCTCGTCCTTCATCAGGGCCGAGACCTTCTTGGCGATCTCCATCGGGTGGACAGAGCCGTCGAGAGATTCGATCATCTTGCCCTCTATGAGCCTCTCGATGCTTTTTTCCAGGCTTCGCAGGAATCTCAGCGCAATCCCTCCCCGCTCCCGAGGTGCTCTGCCGTCTGTCTCCTGAGCTGCCCGCACGCCGCCTGGATGTCCAGCCCGCGCTCCTTGCGTATTGTGGTCCTTATCCCGTAGCCATCGAGAATATGCTTGAACCTGTGGGCCACATCATCGTGCGGCCTGTCGTGGGGGAACTCAGGGATCCTGTTCAGGGGGATCAGGTTTATCAGCGCAGTAAAGCCTTTGAGAAGCTCTCCAATGGACCTGGCGTCTTCCTGAGAGTCGTTCACGCCTTTGATCAGCGCGTACTCAACTGTTATCCTTCTTCCGGTCACTTCCTGGTATTTCCTGAGGCTCTTCATAAGCACCGGGATCGGGTATTTCCTGTTGATCGGCATGAGCCTGCTTCTCGTAGCGTCATCTGTCGAGTGGAGGGATATTGCCAGCTTGATCTGAAGGCCTTCGTCGGTCAGGCGCTCTATGCCCGGAACGATCCCGCAGGTCGAGACGGCTATGTGGCGCGTCCCTATTGCAAGGCCGTCAGGGTGGTTCAGAAGCTTCACAGCCTTCATCACGTTGTCGTAGTTCAGCAGCGGTTCCCCGATCCCCATCATCACGACGTTGGCCACCCTCATCTCCCTGGGCCTTATGTACTTTTCGAGCTGCAGGACCTGATCGACAATCTCGCCGCAGGTCAGGTCCCTCGTGAAACCGCCTTTTTCCGAGGCGCAGAACGTGCATCCCATCGCGCAGCCGACCTGCGTGGATATGCAGGCCGTCATCCTCGACGGGCCGAGGTGATCCTCGTAGCTCATCAGCACGCTCTCTATCAGGTTCCCGTCCGAGAGCCTGAAGACGTACTTTTCAGTATTCATCTCCTGCGAGTCATAGCGCGTCACGAAGGACAGCTCGCCTATCGACGCCTTTTCCGACAGCATCGCCCTGAGCTCCCTGCCGAAGTCGGTCATGGCGTCGAACTCTTTTTCTATCTTGTTATAGAGCCATTTCATCATCTGCTTCCCCCGGTATTTCTCATATCCGAGGGAAGAGAAGAAATCCTCCAGCTCTGTCTGGTTCATGCCTTTCAACTCAGTCTTTGATCTGTCCATATGGCAGGCTCCCTAGTAAAGATACATGTTGACGATCTTCCAGTTGGTGCTGCTGTCCTTCTCGAAGATCATCTCGCCTATCCGGAGCCTCACGAAGAAATACTTGCCTTCTTCCTGTACTTCCAGCCTGTCGGTGGCGATTATCGGGACGACGCTCGTGACCTTGTAGAACTGGCCTCTCCTGGCAATCGTGATGTCGCTGAGGTTGAGGGGGAGCAGCTTGTACTCCTTGTGCTCGATAATCTCTTTCGTGGCGTCTCTGAATGCGTCGCGCACCTCATCCGCCGAGCCTTTCTTTCTCTTCTCGTAGTCGACTGCCGACGCTTCTATTGCGGCGTGCTGTATCTCGAGGATTTTGTCGAGATTTCTGTCTGCATAGGCGTTGTACAGCTCTGTGATGAGCGCTGTTATCTGCTCTCTGTCCTCTTTCGTCACGTCCTCTTTACCGTCGAAAGATGAAGGGAGCGTGTCAGTCTTTCCCGGCTCCTTCTGGGGCTTCCCTGGCTTTTCCTGAGTCTTCCCGGCCGGGACAGAGGGCTTCACCGCTACTTTTCCGAACTTGCCGGGGAGCTCTCTGGCCGCCACCTTGACGATTCCCTTGTCCCGTGAGTAGTAGAGCGCTCCCAGGCCGTGGGCTTCAGGGGTGGGGCATTTTATCACATAGCTCTTCTGCGCCTGCATCGGGAAGAAGAGGTAAGGCTTCCCTGAGAGCGGGCATTTCATCTCCTTCTCAACGTCGCCTTTGCAGCTCTTCCTGTAACAGTCTTTGAAGGCCTTTGAGGAGAACTCCTCGGAGGTCGGGTATCTTCCCTGGTGGCTGTTGCTCCACAGCTCAACGCCCTGGATGAGCGCCATCATGCGGGATGTGCAGGGGCTCACTCCCTTCTCCTCTATCTGCGGCTCCACGGCCTCTTTGTTCTTCTCCGGCTCTCCTGATTCTGCGGCTGGCTTTACCGGCGGCTTCTCTTCAGAGGTCTGCGCCTGAGTCTTTGCGGGCTTTACCGGCGGCGCCTGTGTCGGCTTTACCGCCTGAGTCTGCTCCGGCTTTGGTGACGGAGTCTGTGCAGCCGTCTTCTTATTATGTGCCACGTCCTTCCCGGAAGCCGAAGGCTTTGAAGCTGCGCTTCCCTTCTCCTCCTTCACGAGGCCCTTGTCCCGGGAGTAATAGAACGCCGCCAGTCCGTGCTTTTCCGGGGTGGGGCACTTTATCATATAGCTCTTCTGTGAAGAGAGCGGAACGTAGATATATGTCTTCCCTGAAGAGGGGCATTTCATGGCCGCTCCGGAGCCTGCTTTCGCCAGGCACTCGGCAAAGGCTTTCGATGCAAACTCCTCTTTTGTCGGGAACTTCCCATTGTGGCTGTTGTTCCACAGTTCCAGGCCCTGGGTCAGGGCCTTTATGCTGGAAGCGCACTGGCTGGAGCCTTTATCATCGCTCTCTGCGCTGGATGGCATGGGTGAGAGAACGGTCAACAGCACGACTGCGAATAAGAGAACGCTGATGCGATAGAACATGATAACCTCCTTGCTGTATCTGAAAAGAGCCTTTCTGATTTCTCTTTATCCAATTCACTGGTGAGAGGGCGCGTCACTTTCCCCTTCGGCCTGTGACGAGAAGAGCTCTCCCACTTTCGGAGCATAACCCTGCGTGAACTGCCACGACGACATGAGCTTTTTCCCCTCCGGCTTGAGATCGCCCAATTGTATGGCGCCTCCACCGCAGGCCACTATGGGCCCCGTATTCTTCTTCACCGCTATTATGGCTCCAGGCAGAGCGGATGCTTCGCGCTCAGCGGCCACTTCGACAGGTGCCACCTTGACTCTCAAGCCGCGGAAGAATGTCTGCGCCGACGGGGAGGGCCACAATGCCCTGATAAAGTTCCTGAGTTCCTCTGGCTCGCGCGTCCAGTCTATCCTGGTGTCCTCTTTTTCGATGCAGTGGGTGACGCAGACTCCCTCTTCAGGCTGCACGCAGCTGTGCGATCTGTCAGGGTCGAGAAGGGTCATTGCCTCTTTCAGCACGCCTGCCGCGAAATGCGACAGCTTCTCCGACAGGGAGCCTCCTGTATCATTGCGGTCTATCGGAAAGTCGTGCTGCACGATGAGATCGCCTGTGTCGCAGCCCTTTTCCATATAGAATATGGAGACTCCGGTGACCTCCTCGCCGGCCATTATTGCGCCTTCAATGGGCATCGCGCCCCTGTACTTCGGCAGCAGCGAGGGGTGGACGTTAATGCATCCGAGAGGAGGGCAGGTCAGGACCTTCCTGTTCAGGAACTTGCCGTACGAGCATACGACTACCAGATCGACGGCCATTGAAGTCAGAGACGATATGAACTCCTCGTCCTTCAGCGTCTCCGGCTTGTAAAGAGGGATGTTGTGCTCCCTGGCCATCGCTGCGACAGGCGTTGGCTGCTCCCTCTGCCCTCTCCCTCTTTTCCTGTCCGGCTGGGTGACGACAGCCTCCACGCTGTGAGGGCTCTCGAGCAGCATTGACAGAGAGGGGAGGGAGAACTCTTCAGATCCGAAAAAACAGATTTTCATATTGACACCCGCCTTGCGCCGTCTTTGAAGCAAAGCCGCGGCCGGATTTCGGAGCACGTCTTTCGGCGCCGGTAATGGTAATACCCCCGGAGTGTCCGGGGGCTCTGCAGAATCGTGTTGCCGGGTATTGAATGCAGCGGGGCTTCCCTAGCCTGCAGTGAGAGAGCTCAGCTATTCAGGAGCCACCTCTTCGCAGGCTTCCTCTTCGCCATCCTCTTCGCTGTCCTCGGGGGTGCACTCTCTCACATTCTGGGCAGTATCGATATAGAGCCGTCCATAAAGATGGTCTATCTCATGCTGGAACACGCGGGCGAGAAGCCCTTTCCCGGAAATCTCGAAGGACTTTCCCTTTTCATCGATCGCCTTTACCGTGACTTCCACTGCCCGCTCGACTTCACCGACCGTGTTGGGAACGGAAAGGCACGCCTCGGTGCACGTTTCCTTTCCTTCCTGCCTTATGATCTTTGGATTTATCAGCCTGATGAGGCCTTCGCCGACGTCTATCACGACGACCTTTTTCAATACACCTATCTGGTTGGCGGCGAGCCCGATCCCCTTGTTGTGGTACATCGTGTCCGCCATGTCGTTCAGAAGCTGTATCACATAGCTGTCAACCCTTTCGACGTCCTTCGCCTTGCGGCGCAGAACAGGTTCACCGAGTATTCTGATCGGCCTCAGAGCCATTTTCGTCAGTTCCTTTCATGTCTCTTGCTGTGTATCGACTGCTTATTTTGATGCCGGAGCCTGCTTCGGAGATGCCTTGGGAGGCATGGCCTTTGTCGCAGGTGTCTCTTCCTTCTTTGGCAGCGGATCGTGCTTTATCTCGATCTTGGGATTCACTATCAGATATTTCATGCCCTGCCAGTAGAAATCCACTTTCGTCTGATCGCCCGGGTTCATGTTTCCGATGGGCTTGATCTGCGTGCTGTAGTCCTTGCCTGTGCCGTCCGCAATGTGGAGTGTCACCACCACGTTCTTGACAACCTGGTCGCCTGTATTCTTCACTGTGGCATTCCAGTAGCACTGGCCAGTCGAAACATCGGCAAATCCGCCTATCTCGCCGACCTGCTTGATCGGCGACTCATCGGCCTTTCCGCCGGCTGGCGGAACCTCGGCTGGTGCCTTCTGATCCGGGAGACTCCCGCTCCCCTTGTCCAGAGTCTGGGTCTGAGACGTCGATGTGCCGCCGTCTGTCTTGTCCATTGTCGCTGCCGTGCCTGACGCTGTACTTCCGCCTGTCTTGTCCAACGTCTGCTGGGTGCCTGTGGTTGTCTGTCCGCCTGAGGATGTCTGCTGGTTCATTCCCTTCAGCACCGCCTGCTGGTGCGCTTTCTGAAACTCCTTGTCAGACATGCCCTGAGGGACCACTATGTCTATGATGTTTGTCGACTTGTTGGCGATGAACGTCGCTCCGACTGAGTTGCACAGCTTTCTGAGCGGCACGTATACCGAGCCTCTCGACTGCGCTGCTCCTATCGTGAAGTTGGTGCCGTTGTATTCGCATCTGAGCGAGTTTCCTGAAGACCTTAACACAGGATATGAGCCTGGCGATGACGTGATATGCACGACTCCGTCGTCTCCCTGGGTGTATCCGAACTGGAGCTTCGACATGACCGCGTCGAAGGGGGCGAAGACATATCCTCTCCTGATGACGGCCGATGTCAACGGCTTGTTCCGGACGTAGATGTCCCAATCCACGTTATCGTAAGGACTCACATCGACCTGGGGAGATCCTTTGTCGAGCGTGTCAAACGTGCTGTCCGAATTGGGTCCCGGAGATGTGTCCTGTTTCGCCCAGGCAGAATCCGGGCAGAGGAGCATGACCGCAATGGCTGCAATTAGCATCGCTATCACAAGGTTTTTCATAGTAACCCTCCCGAAAATTTCTCTTATATCGAATTACATTATTCAATCTAATGAGGAAAAATCCTTTTCAACAGGAAGCGTCGTGCAAGTCTGTATGAGTTTCCGCAGTAAATATTATACCACAATGCAGGAGAATTTATTCCGGACTCCGCGGCTGATTCAGAGAAAGCTAACTGCATCGGCATCGACGGTGATCTGCAGATCTTTTCCCGAGTGCTTCGTTCTGAGCGGCGAGATCTGCTTCATGACCTCAGGCACGCGGGGGCACTTGATGAGAAGCTGGTGGCGGTACCTGTTCTGCACGAGCGGAACAGGGCAGGGGGAAGGGCCGAGAAGCTCGACAGGAGAGTCTTTCGGCATCTCTGCCCTGAGCTCTTCTGTGAATCTCAGCGCCGCTCTGCCGGCCTCATCTTCCTTCGGGCCTGAGAACACTATCCTTATCATGTGGAGCAGAGGCGGATACGAAAGCTCGGACCTGAACTGCCTCTCGAGCACATAGAACCCTCTCGAGTCCTCTCTGGTGGCGAAGACTATCGACGGATGGTCCGGACTGTATGTCTGGATGACGACCTCTCCCTGCTTGTCACCACGGCACGTTCTTCCGGCGACCTGCACGAGGAGCTGGTATGTGCGCTCCGAGGCCCTGAAATCCGGCATGGAGAGCGCCACATCAGCGAGTATTACCCCCACAAGAGTGACATCCGGGAAGTCCAGGCCCTTGGCTATCATCTGCGTTCCGAGCAGGATCTGCGCCTCCCTGCGGCAGAAGGAGTCGTACAGATTTTCGTACGCGCCCTTCTTCGAAGTCGTGTCGCTGTCCATTCTGAGCACCTTCACGTCCGGGAAGAGCGCGGAAAGCTCATTCTCAATGCTCTGCGTGCCGGCGCCTTTTGACGACAGCGAGTGCCCTTTGCAGTTCGGGCACAGCGTGGGGGCTGCGGATTCCTCATAGTGGCAGTAATGGCATTTCAGCGTAAAAGGGTCCCTGTGAACTCTCAGGGCGATGTCGCAGTGCCTGCACTTTATTATGTGCCCGCACTCCTGGCAGAACAGGTAGTTGTGAAAGCCGCGTCTGTTCAGCAGCAGCACTGCCTGGTCGCCTGCAGTCACAGTGGCTTTTATTCTCTTGACGAGGTACGGGCTCAGTGCCCCTTCGCCCCTCCTGTTGTGGCGCTTCCTGAGGTCCACCACCTTGAAGTCCGGAGCCTTCCTCTCCATGACGCGCTCAGGGAGGTAGCAGTATGAGTATTTCCCCTCCTTCGCCCAGTAGATGCTCTCCATCGAAGGCGTAGCGCTTCCCAGCACGACTGTTGCGCTGTGGCTGAGCGCCCTTCTTATTGCGATCTGCCTGGCGTGGTATCTGGGCTCTGATTCCTGCTTGTACGAGCTTTCATGCTCTTCGTCGACTACGATCAGTCCTATGTGCCGGAGCGGCGCGAAGATCGCGCTTCTTGCGCCCAGCACGACAGGTGTCTCACCCCTGTTGATGCGCCGCCACTCGTCGGCGCGCTCCCCTTCCGAGAGCCCTGAATGGAGCACTGCCACGAGGTTCCCGAACCTGCCCCTGAACCTGTCGAGAGTCTGTGGGGTCAGCGAGATCTCAGGTATCAGCACAATGCCTGTCTTCCCCTTTTTCAGGCATGCCTCGAGGGCCTGCAGGTAGATCTCTGTCTTGCCGCTCCCGGTGATTCCGTGCAGCAGCATTACCGCCCCCTTTTCCGACGCCATCAGGGATGACAGCATATCCATGGCCTTCGCCTGGTGGGCGTTCAGTTCGAGCGGCGGCGACGCCGAAGGGTTGCGGTTGCTGTGAGGCCTTCTCTCAACCTGCCTCTCCGTCTTGTCTACGAGCCCTTTTCCCAATAGCGCGGTTACAGTGCCATGCCTGTTCCTGTTTTCGCTGTTCAGCACGGAAAGAGTGCATTGATGGCCGGGCATCGACAGAAGCAGTGACAGGGTCTCCGCCTGGCCCGGGGCCTTTTTTGCCAGCTCTTTGATTTTTTCTTCAGCGATTTCAGGCGCCACCTTAAGGCCGATTACTGTCTCATACTTTTTGTTTTCACTGATTCCGTGCGATGCAATTGTCAGGGAAGGAGGGAGGCTTGTCTGCAGGGCGTCCAGAAGAGTGCAGCCGTAGTAGTCGTGCATCCACAGCGAGAGATTTATCAGCTCTTCCCGCCACATAGCTTTTTCTTCTATTATCGATGATATCTCCCTGATCTCGAAGGCTCCGTCATCAGGGCGGCTTCCGTGAAGCCTTATCACGAAGCCGGGCAGCGTCCTGCTCTTGAAAGGGACGTTGACGATCGAGCCGGTGAAGACTCGCGGCGCCAGAGCGGCGGGAACGAGATACGTGAACAGCCTGTCAACCCTTCGCGCAGGGAGCTTTACGACGATGTCGGCGTAGATTTCACTGTTCATGCTGTTCCTGAGCCTCCTGCCCAGTTGCTTCTTCACGACGGCAGGTATTCCCTTTCGACAGGAAAGGGCCATGACGGCCCAGCTACGCCCCAGTTTTCATGTAGTGTGTAAAATGGGGGAGATGGAGAGAATGGCGAGATTGATTGCATATTTATGGGAGTATTTCAATATCCAGCCTGCAAATATTGTAACCGGTTGTTAACAACATTTTCATTGATTTTTGCCGGCCCATCGGATATTATGGTATTATAGACGAAATGCCAGCCGTATCGATAAAGCGTTCAGCTTCGGAGAGAGGGGATTCGCCGGCTGGGATTTTTATCGCACCAATGCTCGCACAGGAGGCCAGACATGATAGACCCGATGAAATCCAGAGAAGTCTACGGAATGCCTGCCGGATACACACCATCAGCCGGCCAGCTCAGGAAGGAGGAGGAGCCAGCCGCCGCAGTCGACAGCGCGCAGATCTCTTTCTCGAAGAGCGACAAGGCATCAAAGCAGACGGCCGTGGACAAGGCTGACACGGTAGAGAAGTCCATGCCTCCGCCGAACAAGGGCGCCGGCATATACAGCGAGGCCTTCGGAAAGATAACGCACTGGACGTTCCAGCTCGACGGCGATTCGGCCGGAACGCCTGTTCACGACGAAGTTCTCGGAGCGTGGAAACAGGTATTCACCCACGCCGATCCAGACGTCAAGTTCACAATCGTCCTCGAGAACGATCGGGACAAGCAGGAAGTCCAGAGGATGATCCAGGACTGCAAGATAAAGAACCCTGAGCGCTTCAACATGCTCATGGCCGATGACATCAACATCACGATGTGGTCGAGAGACCAGATGGTCGGCCTCTTCAACCCGTCTGACAACACGAGCACATTGCTCGGCCAGACCACGATGAGGCCTCACGGCGACGACCCGCAGGTCCCGCCCAGGATCGCCGCGGCGAACAAAGACAGCGTAATCTTCGACCCTGACAAGCGCCTTGTGACAGACGGCGGAGATGTGGTGTCCAATGACAAGGAATCCTTTGTGGGATACAACTCAGTCTATCTGACAGCCAAGAAGCTTTATGAGATGGATCACGGCCCGTCGAGAAAGCTGGATGAAGCTCCGCCGGCGTTCAAAAAGAACCTCGTTATGGAGTTCCCTGAAGGCGGAGAGAACTACCACGTGCCCGACTTCCACTATGAAAAGAACCCGGGCTACAGGCCCACCAAGGGATTTGAGCAGGAAGAGGCCGCATACATGAAGAAAGCCGTCGATCTCTTCCACGAGAAGTACGGCAAGAACATAACAGTGGTGGGAGCAGATGACCCTGCTACGCCTGAACAGGAAGTACCTTCGACGTTCCATATCGACATGGGCTTCACGCCGATAAGCGACAAGAAGATACTCGTCGGCGATCCCGGCAAGGCCCTGGACATTATCAAAAGCCTTCCGAGGGAGAAGTATGACGAGTACAACACGTACCTGCAGGGCGTCCTCGGTGTCGAGGGAGACGTGCTGCAGAGCCTGGTGGACGCCAATACCAAGGAAGACCCGCTCCTTCAGCATCAGTTTGATTACAACGCCGATATGGCGAAGAAGAAGGGATATGACGTGGAGCGCCTCCCATACCTGCAGGGCCCTCCGGGAGTGACATGGTTCACCTACAACAACTGCAAGATGGAGACCTACACAAGAGAAGACGGCACTGAGGTCAAGCGCGTGTTCCTGCCGACCTTCGGTATCCCCGAGCTGGACAATGTGGCAAAGGATACCTACAAGAGCAACGGATTCGAAGTGATCCCGCTCAAGCTCCCGGCCTTGACATCATGGCGCGGCGCGATCCGCTGCATCAGCAACGTGCTCGGAAGGAATCCTGAGGTATAGGGAAAGGCTATCAGGAAAAAGTAATCAAAGAGCCGCAGAGATGCGGCTTTTTTTATCTGACTCTGAGCTTTTTCATCTCGGCCATCAGAGCCTCGGCCTGCTTCCTGTCAGGGCAGAGGCCTATGGCCTGCTCGTAGCTCCTGGCCGCGTCTTCCATCTTGTTGAGGCTTTTGTATGCGGTGGCGAGATCGCTGAAGTAGTGCCAGTTGCCGTTGTTCAGCGATATGGCTTTCAGCAGTTCGTCGAGCGCCTTGAGAGGCTCCCTGGCTTTCAGGAAGAGGCCTCCCATCAGCCAGTGGTAGTGGTCGTCGTGCGCAGAGTCTATCTCCATCGCCTGGCTCAACACTTCTATGGCCTCGTTTACCTTGCCCTCCTTTGACAGTGCGAGGGTCAGCAGTTCGTAGTTGTCCAGCTTGTCAGGCGCCAGATCCATCGAGCGCCTGAACGCCTTGATGGCAAGAGACGTGTCGCCCCTCAGAGAGAACAGGTTTCCGAGGTCTGTCATTATCTCGGCGTTGTTCGGCTCGATGTTGAGGGCCTGTGAGATATACTCGAGCGCTTTCCTGTAGTCCTTCGAGGCCATCCAGATCAGCCCCAGATAATGGGATATCTTCGCGTCGCCAGGCGTGAGCCTGTATGCGGTCTCGAGAACCTCCTTCGCGAGGTTCAGCTCGCCTTTCTCCAGGTAGGCCTTTCCCAGATCGACGTAAGCGCGGCCCATGATCACCTCATATTCGGCGCCCTTGTTCCCAGGCATCAGCTCGATGGCCTTCCTGAACGCCTGGATCGCCTCGTCCACCTTGTCCTGCTTCGAATATGCCTTGGCCATGTAGATGTACAGCAGGTAGTTGGTGGGCTGCACATCCAGGCCCTTCTGATACTCATAGATGGCCATATTGCTGAGGCCCTTGCGGAAATAGACCTTGCCGAGAAGGCCGTGGGTCAGAGGGTCTCTCGGGTCCATCTCGACGGCCTTCTTGAGGATCTTGAGAGCCTCGTCGAGCCTGTTCTCCTCTTCCAGCATCACGCCCAGCGCCTTGTAGTAGTCCACGTTCCTCGAATCGAGCGTGACTGCCTTCTTGAGCTCCTCTATGGCCTCCTCGTTCTTGTTCTGGCAGTAGAACGCCATGCCCAGATCTTCCCTGTACTCGGGGTTGTATGGGTTCAGATCGACGGCCTTCTGGTATTCCAGCACGCTGAGCTGGCTGTAGTCCTTCTTCAGATAGAGCCTTCCGAGCTTGTTGTGGATGTCTGCGCTCTGGGGCGCGAGGCTCACCGTCTTCTCGAAGTGGTCGAGCGCCTCGTCGACACGGTTCAGCTTCAGATACAGTTCGCCGAGCTGCTGGTGTACAGCCACGTCCTTCGGGTGGTGCGTGACTATCGCCTCCAGCTCCTTGACTGCCATGTGCGGCTGGTTGTGCTTCAGATACATCTGGGCGAGCTGCTCTCTCGCGTCTATGTTCCCCTGGTCGATCGAGACGGCCCTGAAAAGTGTCTGGAAGGCCATCTCCTCCTTGTTCTGCTTCTCGTATATGTCGCCGAGCTGCGCGTGGACTCCTGCATCGGCGGGGTTGATGGAGAGAGCCATCGTGTAAGCCCTTTCGGCCTGTCCGTAGCGCTTTCTCTTCGAGTAGAGCGTCCCGAGCCATTTGAAGGCCTGCTGGTTGCCCGGATCGAGCCTGATTACCCACTCGAACTCCTTTATGGCCTCGTCGATCTGCTCCAGACCTGCGAAGATAAAGCCCAGCTGCTGGTGGGCTTCCAGGTTTTCGCTGTCTATCTGCAGCGCCGATCTGTACTCATTGATCGCCTGAGGCAGAAATCCCTGCTGCGAGTAGAGGAAGGCGAGCTGGCACCGGACCTGGGCGTCATTCGGGTTCAGCTTGATCGCCTTTATGTACTCGCTGGCTGCGAGGTCCTTCCTGTCCTGTTTCCTGTATATATCGGCTATGTACAGCAGGGGCTGCGGGTTGTCAGGCTCGAGCACCGCCAGAGACTTGAACTCGCCTAGCGCCCTGTCCAGCTCTCCAAGCTCGAGATAGGCCCTGGCTATGTTGAAGCGGGCCTCTGTCATGCCGGGGTCTCTCGCGAGGGCCTGCTGGAACTCTATGAGCGCCCTCCCGTAATCGCCGTCCTCGAAGTAGAGAACGCCCTGGTCGTTGTGGTGCGCTGCTTCCTTCGTGGCTATGAAGTAGCTGGGCGCCAGCAGGTTCCCGCACTCTATGCAGTATTTCCTGTCTCCGGGGTTCTCGAGGCCGCATTTGGCGCATACGACAGCCGACGGCGCTGAGATCCCATCCGCTTCTGTCGCGTGGGAGCGGACCGAAGCGTCCTTCTTGAGCTTTTCCATGAAGTGGTGATAGCGGTCCTGCTCCGCCTCGTCCTGCGCTTCCATCATCCACTGCGGGCTTGCGAGAGGCGATGACTGCGCTGCAGGCTGGAACGGCGGGAAGTTCTTGACCTCCTGCGGCGCGGCGTCGACTTCCTGAGGAGGGATCAGGTGCTTCGGAAGGCCGAGGCCGCCGTCGTCATCCTCTTCGTCGTCATAGTCCTCTTCAGCCTGCTGCCTGCCCATGTCCTGGGGGAGCGGAAGCGGCCACTCGCCCTGCAGGTTCTGCTTCATCTGATAGAGCTTCTGGTCTTCCAGATACTGATGTGAGGGCTGCTGCGGCAGCTCGTGCCTGGGTGTTTCTTGCGCCGGGCCCCTGTAAGCCTGCTCTGCCGGAGGCCTCATCTGCTGAAGCTCCTGCCTCTCAGGCCTGGGAGGCTCGTGTCGGATCTGCTCGTGCTGCGGCCTCTGCTCTCTCGCCTGCTGCGGCGGAGCCGGGTCCCTGAAGGCTTCCTTCAATTCGCGGTGCAGCGCGTTTTTCTGCGCTTCATACTCCTTCGATCTGTCCTGCGTCCTCTTGAAGCTTCTCAGTTCGGCTATCATGTCCGTGACGCTGGCGTAGCGCTCATCAGGATGCTTTCTGAGAGCCTTCAGGATAACCGCTTCGATAGTCGGAGGGACCGATGGATTGATCTTGGCCGGCGGGGGAGGAAGGGCCGTAAGATGCTTCTGTATCATCTCCGAGGGGTTCGTGGCCTCGAAGGGAAGCCTGTTAGTGAGCATCTCGTAGAACATCACGCCGAGCGAATAGATGTCGGAGCGGAAGTCTGCCGGCTCGCCCCGGGCCTGCTCAGGCGAGAAATATGCGATCGTGCCCATCACGGCGCCGACCTCTGTCAGGGAGTGGCGGTCTTCCAGCACGGCCAGCCCGAAATCCATCACCTTAGCGTTCCCTTCGGTGTTGATCATTATGTTTTCGGGCTTGATGTCCCTGTGGACGATCTTCAGGTTGTGAGCGTATTCGATGGCCTGGCACATCTGCGTGAACAGCACCACCATCTGCTGAATGTCTATCTGCGACAGCGACTCCCTCTCTTCCACTATGTCGCGGAGAGTCTTCCCTGAGACATATTCCATGACGATGTGGTAGATCCCCTCTTCTTCGCCGATGTCGTATATCTTGATGATATAAGGGTGATCTAGGCGGGCCGAGACCTTCGCCTCCCTGAGGAACCGCTTGACGGCCTTCTTCTGCGAGAGCTTCTTCGGCGGGAGGACCTTGATGGCAACAGGACGGTCCAGCACAGGGTCTTCGCCTCTGTAGACGATGCCCATGCCGCCCCGGCCCAGCTCTTCAATGACCTTATAGCGCCCTATGAATACAGTTCCAAGCATCTGGTAAGATCCTTACAGGCAGTGATCTCGTGCAGCTTTCCGGCACTTCAAATACAAAAGCCCCTCCATGCGATCAGTGGGACATATGCATCTGGTTTGCAGGCGATGAGGAAAGTGCCATTCTAAGAGAATTTTACATCCCTTTTACTGCCTTGTCAACCGGAAATCGTGAATGGATATGAATAATTTTGAAATTAAAACAGGCACCCTTTTCAGAATGCCTGTTCCGGCTTTCATCTGCTCAATGGCCGGGATGTCATGACGGAGCTTCCTGCGTCTTGACGGCCTGCGCCTGCTTCTGCTGCGTTATCTGCTGCGCCGTATTGAGATCGGCTGCAGGAGCGCCTGCCTGCTGCTGCGGAGCCTGCTCCTTCGCTGTGCTTCTGTCCTTGACAGGGACTATCTTGTCCTTCAGGAAGGCCACCGCCTTCTTGAGGAATGCCGCCACCGCGTGGCGGGACATGAAGGCTATCGCTCCGAGCTGGACTGCGACGGCTGCCATAGCCGCGACAGGCCCTGCGCCGAATCCGGCCGCGACTGTCAGCGAGTTGCCCACTGCCTGCATGCCCTGGAATATGAGCCCGTCATTGGCGCCTTTGATCAGGTCATCGAGCTTCACATCCTGGTTGACTACCGTGCCATCCTTCATGGTCACCGGGATCTGCATCGTCTCCTTGCCCTGCGCCTTCAGCGCGTTGTAATATGCCTTCGCGTCGAGAGTCTTCTTGATGCCGTCCACGGTGTTCATGAGGCCCACTGCTCCGCCTGCTATTGCCACCGGGCCTGCCCATCCTGCCGGCGAGGCGCTCATCAGCTGGTAGTTCGCCAGGCCTCCTCCCATCATCGCAGCCTGTGTGCCGACGTTTTTCAGCAGTCCGACCGCTTTTGACGGAGTTGAGTTGGCGGCTTCAGGAAGGCCGTTGTTGAACGTCTCGACCTTCACCTGCTCGACGAGCGTCTTTATCTCGTCGTTGTTTGTCACTACTGCGTTCTTGGGGATGAGCTGCATCTGGAAGTCGTCTATCGGCCTCTTGCCGTCCTTGTCCGGCACGAACATCTCTTTCGGCAGGGTTACAGGAACGTTCAGCTCTACTACGTCTGATCCTCCTGCAGGCGGCTGCTGCGCAGCATCCGGCTTGTCTTGCGGCGGAGGTGTTCTATCGGGCATCTGGGGAATCTGAGATCCGACATTCTGTATGGACATATTGTGATCCATCCTTTCGACAGAGACTGCAGTGAGCTGATGATAGACTATATATTCCTGCTGTCTATCATTTTACAACAGATACCGCGATTTTACAAGAAATCCGGCCTCTGGAGGAAGAGCCGGGAAAGCGCTCTGAACTGTCGTTAAACGTTGATGTTACAGGCATTTTTGGCAGCCGCCTGTTTTGAGGATGGTTGTTAACTTTTTGTTAATTCCTGGACAGGCCGGGGATGACGAGAAGGATTACACAGTGCGGAAAGGAATTTCATCACTATGAAGCACAGAAATCCCTCTCTTGCTCTTCTCGCTCCCGCAATATGCTCGGTTTTCGGTATAAGGCCGCCGTCCCTGTCTGTCAGGGAACAGCTGGAAGACTTGGCTGAAAGGGTTGGAAGGGCATACAGAATATGCCTCATTGTAATCGACGGCCTTGGAAACCGGCAGTTTGACTTTCATGGACTGGCCATGCCCTATCTGAGCTCCCTCAGGGATGGGCGCTGCACCGTTCTCAGAGCTGAATCGCCGCCCAGGACGTCATCGAATGTGGCTTCACTTCTCACAGGGGCGCCTGTCTCTGTCCACGGAGTCACGTCGAAGAGCATGGATCTCAACTGCGAGAGCCTTTTCGACGTCATGTCGAAGTGCGCCATGACCACATCGATTGTGGCTCGCGACAAGAACTCGCTGAAATGCCTCTTCGCGCAGAAGGCCGGTTCGGTCGTCAAACTCACGGAAGGCGATGACAGGGCGGTATTCCGAAGGGCTGAGATGGTGATACAGGATTTACGGCCTCATTTTCTGTGGATCCATCTTTCTGACCTCGACAGCATATCGCACATTGCAGGCCCTGAGAGCACAGAGGCCTCAAGAGCGCTGATGCGGATCGATCGTGCCGCTTCAGAGCTGGCTTCGCTTCTCGACAGGCATTCGTATGCTGCCATAATGACTGCCGATCACGGCTCTCATGCTGTTCCTGACGGAAAGGGAGGCATGACGGCGGCTCATGACGGGTCGGACGAGGGCGACTTTCTCGTGCCGCTTCTCTCCGTTAAGGCGAAGCGCTGAATCACTCGGCTACAATCTGCGCCGGATCTGTTACATATATGGATGGTATCTTGTTCGGCCCCACATGAGCCTCCTTGATCGTGCCTGTCACATAGATGTGCTTCCCCAGATACTCGCTCGTGAAGAACTCCTTGGGGCTCTGCGTGCAGTTGAACTTTCCGAAGTTCTCGTTGTATATGATGATGGAAAAATCCCTCTCCAGGTTCGGGCTGAAGTGCAGATAGATGTTGAACGACGGCGTGAAAAAGACGTGATCCACCTGCCCTCTGACAGTCTTGACCTGCCCGAGATACTTGTACGCCTCTCTCCATTCCAGCGAATCGGAGTATTTCGGCTTTGCCGTTGGCGTCACTACGGCCTGTGGCTCATTATCCTTTTTGGCCATGATGAAAAGGAGAAGAAGAGCCACGACGACTCCTATCAGTATGCCTGCCACGGTCGTGACGACCTTTTTCCTCAGCTCGGCGACAGATCTCGCCAGCTCTCTGGACTCCTCGAGGAACTTGATCTCAATCCTGGGCTCCTTCTCCTTTGTCTCCTTTACTTTTTTGGCGTCATCGAGCGAGATGGTGTCCTGCACCACTTCCACCTTGACGTTCTTGTCCTCCGCTTCGGACGATTCGGCGCCGCGAAGGGCAAAGCGCATCTCGGCGATGCTCTGGAAGCGCTCCTCCGGGTTCATCGCAAGCGCTTTGGCGACTACTGACTCGAGGCTGTCCGACAGTTTGGGGTTTACCGTCTTGACTTTCGGAAAGTCGAAGGGCTCCCTGTCCATGCACTTCCCGTTCGTCACGAGGAAATGTATCGTTGCGCCGAGCGTGTAGATGTCAGAGCGCTGGTCTGTCTGGGCGCCGCCGTAGTGCTCCGGCGAGGCGGTGATCATCGAGCCCATGTGGTCCGTGTCCATGGACTTTCCCTCTTTATATGTGCGGGCGATGCCGAAGTCTATCAGCTTGATCTTCCCGACCTTGTCTATCATGATGTTCTTTGGCTTGAGATCCCTGTAGATGATAGGAGGCTTCTGGCGGTGCAGATACTCGAATATGTCCATCAGCTGGAAGGCCCAGTCGCGGACGACCGATTCGGACAGGAAGATATCAGAGCCGATCGGCACCTTCCTGTCGAGGGTCATGCCTTCTATGTACTCCATCACGAGATAGCAGAAGCCGTCTTCCTCGAAGAGGTCGTAGACCTTGACGATTCCTGTGTTGTCGAGGCGCTCGAGCATGGACTTTTCCTGTGTCAGTGACATCACGAGCTTTGCGTCGGTGGCGTCGACCTCCTTGATTATATAGCGCTCAGAATCGCGGTAAGCAAGATATATGATCGACATTCCTCCGCAAGTCAGGTATCTCGTGCGGAATGAGCCTTTCAGCACAGCATTTTCCATCAGCACCATGACAGGAAGGCCGTCTTTTTCCTTCTTTCCATCCGGTGCAGGTACGCGGAAGCCCAAGTTAACCCCTCCTTGCCGAGAGAGCAATAGCAATACTATTATCTTTCAATGGAGGCGGGAAGATCCCTCCTTGAAGAGGGGGACAGACTCAGCTCAGCGGGACGGGGAGACCTCGATATGCACTGTGTCGCGATTCGTCTGCAATTTCAGCTTTTCCGAGATGCCCTGCGCGAGCGAGGCTTTCTCGCTGTCGCTCAGCGCGCAGGCGCTTCTGATCACCACGTTTATCTTTTTGACCTCGAAGGGCGCTCTGTCTTCTTCAGGCGTCACAATCACAGTGATTCTGGCCTTGTCAGGGCCGATCGCCCGATCTATGTAGCCCTGACCTGCGGCAGTCAGTTCGCGCTCCATGCTCTCCTGCTCCCTGGCCCTGAGCTTTTTCGACTCTGCCGCCGCCCCCTGAGCTCTCGCCAGATTCTGCTTCGAAGGCTCGGATACTGACGGAGTTGCCTGCGTAACCATCTTTGGCGCCGGTGCGGTCTTTCCGGCCACCCACGATGAGGAGGGGGACGCAGGAGGCTGCGCAGGAGCTCCGCCCTTGTTCTCCGCTGCTGCGTTCGGGCGGGCGTACTGCTGTGCCTGAATGTTCTGGGAGCCTCCGACAACGAGGTTCCCGGTGCTCTCCGTGCGCGAGGCCGCAGCGGTTTTCTGCCCTGCGCCTGTCGCAGGCTGCATCGATGCCGCAGACTCGTCAGTTGAGCCTCCTCCGGCGCCGTATCCGCCTGCTGAAGGCGCGTTACCCTGAGCCTTTACAGGCGCTCCGCCTGGGGCATGGCCGTGAGTGATTCCGTGATCTCCGGCGGTCGCTCCGCCTGGCGCGCCGCCTGTCATATTGCCCGGGGCCCCGCCAGGCACACTGCCGGCTGAGCTTTGCGGCATATTGCCGGCTGAGCCGCCGGGGCCTGCTGCAATCCTGTCTTCCGGCCCGGTCGCTCCGGCGCCTCCGTCACGGTGCGCGCTTTCCAGGCCCGGAGGCTTGAAGCCGAACGTTTCTTCCGCCGCCTTCCTGTCTGCTGAGGCAGAGTCGGGACGGGCCTGCGAATCTTTCGCCCGGCCTTTCAGCATATCGGCCTTATCCTTATCTCCCGCCGCGGAGGTGAAAGTCTCTTTCTCCCCTTCCGCTGCCTTCATCTTCGCGAGCCCAGACTGCAAGTCGCTTTTCCCGGTCTTCTCGTTTGACGCATTGCCCGAATCGGCAGCCTCCTCCTTTGAGAGACCGCCTTCGTATCCCGATCTTCTGCCGCCCTTCAGGGCGCCGTCGTCAGGCCTCGTCGTGAGGAGGGCCTGCGTCGAAGATGGAGCAGGCATCTCGGCCTTCTGCCTTCCCGCCATCTCGCCGATCATCAGCGTGAAGGCTCCAACTATCAGCAGCAATGCAGCCAGCGCCGAGATGATCGAATACTTCGGCTTCCGGAAGAACCGGACTATCATGTCCATGAGCCCTCCGGGCTCCTTCGACTCTTTGCCGTACAGAGACGAAATCCGGGCCTTGATGGCTTCAGGTATCTTCGCGGTGCTGTCGGCGGTGTCTGAGTAATCCCCGAGCTCTGCCGACATCTCCCGGAGGCTTTCAAGTATGCTCTGGCAATCCAGGCAGCTCTTCAGATGAGCTTCCACTTTGTTCCTGTCGCCGGCTGCAAGTTTGTCCGGCGATTCTGAGAATTCTACGAGCATCCTGTCATCCGGGCATGGCGAAGAGGATGGCGCGCCGGAATTCGATGACGCGCTCAGCCTTATGAGCCCGATGCTGTCGAAGAGCGCCTGTGCCTCATCTCTGCAGGGCTCGCACTCTGAGATGTGAGACTCAAGCTCCTTCCGCTCACTTCCATCGAGGAGGCGCTCCACGTAGAGCACAAGTTTTTCCGAAAGATCAGGTCGTCTGCATTTCATAAATCCCGCCTCCTGTGGAAGGCATCTTCTTTAAATGTTCTGTCGCATAACTTCGGAGAAATATTTCATCTGGTGCCAAGTTTTTTTTCTGCTGCCTTGCGAAGCTTCAAGAGACAGCGTTTGAGCCTGGAGCAGAGCGTCCCAAGTGGAATATCGAGCTCTGAGCAGATCTCCTCGTATGATCTGTCGTTGAAAAAGCGCAGAGTGATAACCTGCTGACACTCCTCGGAGAGGGTGGGGATCAGGCGCACGATCGTATCGGTCTCCTCTTTCATTACGACTGCCTCTTCCGGGGTGGGACCGCCGTCGACGGCCACTATCTGGTGCTCTTCGAAGCTCGTGCGCTCGTCCTCGAGAGAGACGCTCTTATCTTCCTTGCCCCTTTTCTTGGCGAGCTTCCTGCGCAGTTCGGAGACGCACTTGTTCTTGGCCAGATGGGTCAGGAATGTGGAAAGCTGGGCTTCGCCGCGGTAGTTTGGAAGTGAGCGGACCAGCTCGAGAAAGACCTCCTGGGTTATATCTTCCGTCTGGGACGAGGTAAAGCCCCACTTCGGCCACGACACGATTCTCTTCACGCGGCCGCAGTAGAGCCTGTAGAGGCTTTCCCATGCCCTGTTGTCACCGCTGATGCACAGCCTGACGAGTTCTCCCACATCCTGTGTCTGCATCATATTCTCCAGAGCGCTTTAGTATGAGCATTATTTGAGGAATTTCAGCCAAAATCCTCCATGGGCCGCTGGCCCGGCCAGTCAGCTGCTTCGCTGCCGCCAGAGGTGCTCCATCTGCCTGTATGGCTTTCTGAGCTCAAATATCCGTTTGAGCCTGTCTTTGAAGGAGCCTTCAGTTCCCTTTATCCAGCCTTCCACGTGGGCCTTCATCGCCTCGTCAGTCCAGCGGTGCCGTGCTGCGTCGTCAGGAGTGAAGAGCGGCCTGCCTTCACTGTCTTCCTCAAGCCTGCCTTCTATGGCGCAGCATGGGCACTGCAATCTGTCTCTCGCGACTATCTTGAATATGTTGCCTCGGCATACAGGGCAGCGAGGCTGATCTGCCTCGCCGGGGAGGGCATTGTCGCAGCCGCCCTTGAGGAGCATGTCTCCAAGGCCGCGGGCTTTCTTCACCGTTTCGTCTTCCAGCAGCACCTCGCCGGGCCCGGGTGAAAAGGCCATCAGGCTGCCGATGAGCTGAAATCCGAGCGAGAGCGGAAAGATGTTGAGCTGCGACAGCGCGAAGCTCTCCCATCCTCTCACGCCCGCCACTGCTATCGTGGCTGCCTTCTTTCCTGTGAGACGGCTCCGCTCGTTTCCTATAGTCGAAAAAAACCTGTCAGTCACTGTCTTTATTATACCTGAAGGTCCCAGCAGGTATGTGGGAGCGCCTGCTATGAGGATATCGCATTCGAGGACGGCGTCGACAAGGAAGGACATGTCATCTTCAACAGGGCATCTCTCGTTCCTGAAGACGCATTTCATGCAGCCGATGCACGGCCTGATTTCGAGATCTGTAAGCCGTATCAGCGATACGGCGTGGCCGCTATCCAGGAACGGGGAGACGCTCTCCTTTATGAGAATCTCGGTATTTCCGAGCTTTCTTGCTGATCCGACGAGTCCGAGCACTTTCATTTCAATCACCTCTCAGGCCTTTGCTCTCTTGATTCGCCCTGAGCCATCTGATGCCCTCTTCCTTCTTTCAGCCATGCTCGTCGATGTCCAGGCTGCATTGACAGGAGCGGGTCTGGATGGTATAATTTAATTATCGAACGATCGATCTATTATCAGGTATAACATTTTAACAAGGAGATGCCATGTCGTCCAGGGCTCGCAGCAAGGCAACAAAAGACAGAATAGTAAGTGAAGCAGAAAAAATCTTCTCGGAAAAGGGCTTTTCAGGAACCTCGATCCGAGACATAGCAGAAGCGGCATGCATAAGCACATCGGTTCTGTACCATTACTTCAGAGACAAGCAGGAGATATACACTCACATCCTGGAGACGAACTTTCATGAACTGGAATCGGCTGTGACAGGCACGATGCTCCAGGGAGAGTACAAGGGTGATATGCTCAGGACCTTCATAGCCGCCCACATGAAGGCCCTGTATGAGCACCCTGTCATAACGAGGATAGTCGCCTGGGAGACGGCTGAATGGGGCGAGAAAGGCGGCGGCGTCACTGAGAAGTACTTTCTCGAGAACTTCAATGCAATCAAGAGCGTTCTGGCTTTCACTCAGGTCAGGGAGGGCGACAGAGACATGGCGGCGCTGTCGCTGATGAGCATCACCGGCTTCTTCTTCTTCCTGGCGCCGCTCGTATTCAAGACTCTCAACAGGGACGGGTACGATGAAGAGTTCCTGGACAGGACCACCGACTGGGTAACTGAGCTTTTTCTCTACGGGATAAAAGGGGAGAGGAAGTAGCGGGCTGCCTGCGGATGCAGGGCGGCCGGGACGATGCTGCTCAGCGCTGGCTGGGAGAACGGGGCGGGCATCATCTCTGCCTCTCGAGCTGCACAATCCTGGCTTTTACGCTCTGTTTCTCCTCTTCTTCAGACGGCGGGGCGAGCTCGATATATCTCCTGTAGGCATCCAGAGCCTCGCGGTACCGCCTGGCGCCTTCGAGAGCGCAGCCTCTGTGATAGTATGCGATGGCAAGGCGCGGCTTCAGCTCAAGGGCCTTGTCGAAATCACAGAGCGCTTTTGCATATTCCCCGTTTTTACCGCAGGCGATGCCGCGCTTGACCAGATATTCTGTGTTCTGTGGATTGACGGCTATCGCGTGTGAATAAGCGGAAATGCCTTTCTGATACTCGCCGATTTTTACGTAAGCGTCACCGAGGCTTTCCCATGCGGCCAGGTATCCTGGATCCCACCTGACGGCTTCGCTGTATTCATGAATCGCCTTCTGATAGCTCTTTCCCAGCAGATACGTATCTCCGTGGTCCCTGTGAACGCCTGCCCTGGTCAGATCCGGCGCTCCGGGAAATGGCTTGAGAGGGTCGTCGGCCTGAGGGCCTGATCTGTCCAGATAAGGCTGAAGCGGCGTTCCTACTTTGACTGAAGCGCCTCCGGGGCCTACCATGCTCGTGCCGTCCATTGTTTCAGACAGACTGCCGGGGCCGCAGGCCGACCTGCACAGAATCCAGTCGCCAGCCAGCGCTGATTCATCGCCCTTCACCCATGGATTCTGGCACAGACCCGTCCCTTTCTCTCGCTGCACGGAATCAGGCACGGCTTTCGCCACATAGCTCCTCAGCGACGCGAGCGTGATGTTCCCGCTCCTGTCTGCAGCTCCGCCCTGCAGGCCTTTCAGCAGGTGGTATGAAAAGAAGCCCATCCCTTTCTCATTCCATTCATAAGAACGCTGTCCTATGCTGCATGAGAAGAAGGTCAGGGCAAAGCTGCATTCAGAGCCTCCCCTGCGGGATGCTCTGCCCTCGCTGACGACCAGGTTTCTGGACTGAATGTCGGTCATCACGTTATCCCCGCCGCCCTTGCCGGCATAAGGATCGTCTCTGCAGGCGTCGATGAAGAGCAGAATTCTGGAGACAGGCATATCTTTGAGGATCCTTCTCAGATCGGAAACGGCGAGGGCGCTTATCGCCAGCGTCTCGCTGCTTGACGGGTCGGCTTCACAGGTGAGCAGATAGCTCTCCCTGTCCCTGTCCATGCCGTGGCCTGAAAAGAAGAAGACGAAAGTGTCCTCCTGAGAGGCGTTGGATTTTATGTATGATATCCACCTGATTATGTTCGATCTGTCAGGCATGCGGTTCCCCTGCCTGCTCTCGGAGGTCAGCACGAAGACTCTGCTTTCATCGAATCCTGCATTGGCTATGAGAGCCCTGCTGAGCTCCCTGGCATCGTTTACGGCGCAGTGGAGCGGTGTAACTTCCTTCATGTATTCGTTGATTCCCACCAGGACGGCCCATCTGCATCCGGTTTTTTTGCATATGGAACTGTGGCCTGCCATTCCGGCAAGAAAGGCGATGCAGGCAATGATGGCGATCCACGCTGCTCTGAGTCTTCCAGACTTTGTCATCGTTACATGGCCGCCTTGCCGATTATTTCCCCTCCAGCCTCCTGAGCTTCTCTTCGATCTCTTTCAGCTTCGATTCAGCGCCGTTTGTGACGGTCTGTTTCCCGGGAGCCGCCTCTGCCTTTTTACCATCTGGGCTGGCAGGGCTGTTCGATGTGAGCTGCCTGTACCTGTTGAGGGCTTCCGCAGCCTCGGACTTTCTACCCATGTTTTCAAGGATCTGAGCCTTCAGCCCGTATGCCTCCGCGTACCGGGGGCTCAGCGCCAGCGCGCTGTCGCAGTCAGCCAGCGCTTTCTGATGGAGCTTCATGCTGAAGTATGCGATGGCCCTGTGGAAATAGCCAGGCATGTACCGGGGGCGGTACTCGACGGCTTTTGTGAAATCCTCGACAGCCCTGTCAAAGTCGCCTTTCTTCAGGAAGGCTCTGCCCCTGTAGTCGTAAGCCGGCGAGCGCCTGCCGTCTATTTTCAGCTCCCTGGTGAAATCTCCTATGGCCCTGTCGAAGTCCCCTCTCTTCATGAAGACAGAGCCTCTCATATTGTAAGCGGTGATTAGATCGGGATCGAGCTGGATCGCCTTTGTGCAGTCCTCGACCACCTTGTCGAGCTCTCCCATCCTGTATTCCATCGCAGCGCGGTTGTTATAGGCCTGGGCGCTTCCTGGATTGAGCTCCAGCGCCTTATTGCAGTCTTTGAGCGCAGCCTGGTATTCTCCTGACTCGCTCGGCAGAATTCCCCTGCTCGAGTAGGCATCTGTCTTGCCAAGCTCTTCGACTACTGTGGCGATCAGGACTCCCCTGCTCGAGTAGGCCTCCGAAAAGCTCGGATTCAGCTTAATAGCCTCCGTATAGGCGTCGTATGATTTCTGCCACTCTGAGAGGGCCGCCCTTGGGTATCCAAGATCGATATATCCCAGCATCAGGTAGTAATGATCATCTCCTTCCATATATCGTTGCTCAGCCCTGTCCTTTTCAGAGAGAGGCCTCTCCCGGGAGGCTGCCGCCTGCCCGAATTCAGACGCCTGTACGGGATTCGGCCCTGAGATGGCCCAGAGGTCCGCATCCGCCGAGGCGTCGCCTGTGACCCACGGCTCCTGATTCATAGCTGCACCGCGTTCTCTTTTCACCGCTGACGGGACTTCTCTCCCGAGATATCTCTTCAGCGAGCCGAGCGTCACGCTGCCGTTCCTGTCCAGGGCTCCCTGCGCCCCGCCCATCCCTTTCGCCAGATAGAAGGTGAAAAAGCCCATCTTCTGCTCGGTCCACTCATAGGAGCGCTGCCCCACTCTGCACGAGAAGAAGGTGAGCGAGAAATTGCCGCCTGTCCTGACATCAGGCGAATATCCGGAAGGAATGCAAAGGCTTCTTGACTGTCCTGCAGTCATCCAGTTGTCCGCGTCTCCCTTTCCGGAGCGGGGATCGTTCCTGCAGGCGTCTATAAAGAGCAGTATCTTCCCGGCGGCGATCCCCTCCATCATCTTCCGCAGATCCGATACCCTGAGAGAGCTGATGTCGAGGGTGTCCCTGCTGTAGGGATCGGCCTCGCAGGTGAGGAGATAGCTCTCGTCGCCGCAGTCCATGCCGTGGCCGGAGAAGAAGAATACGACTGTGTCCTGCGAGTTGGCGTGCGCCTTGATGTAGGACATCCAGCGGATGATGTTCGACTTGTCAGGGATGTGGTTGCCGCTTGATCTGCTCGTCAGCAGGAATATGTCGCCATCCCTGAACTCCGACTTTTCTATGAGTGTCCTCCTGAGCGTCTCGGCGTCATTTACCGCGCAGTGGAGAGGCGTCACATCCTTCAGATAATCGTCTATCCCGACTATGACAGCCCATCTGCGCTCGCCTGCCTCGGCTGTTCCGCATAGAAGAGAGATTGCGAAGAGGAATAGCCCGACTGCCGATACGATGAATCTGCCGTTGAGCCCGAACCTCTGTGATTCCATCGCCGCACCTCCCTGAAATGGATATCTGTCAGAGCAGGCATTGTGAAGAGAGCCTGAGCCCCTTTCCAACATGAAGGACGGACTCGTTCCGTTATGACAGCAGGGATCGGAAGGGCGGATGGCAGATGTGGGCTGACTGGTCAGGTTCGTTGCCTGGATTCCTGTTTCACGTAAATGAATGGATCTCAGGGCTGACAATGGTGGACAGGCTGTCACCACCATTATACTACAAACAGGGCGGCCGGGCAACGGGTGAGGAATTCCGGGCCGCTGATTGACAAAAACACCTGGCAGTCTATAATATGCATAATCAATCGAAGAAGGGGCTTCGGCAGTGGCTGATGAGTTAACCTGGATCCTGATTGCGATGCACGACAGACTTGTGAAACTGCCTGTGGAAATAGCTGACTCTCTGCCATTGGTGCTGGTCAGCATCATAGTTTTTCTGATTGGGCTTTTCTGCGCTCTGCGCCTCATTCCGGCTGTTCGACTTCAGCTCGGGACAAAGACATGGGTGCCGATCCCTTGCGAGATAATCGCCATGCAGACGCTCGAACCCGAGTACGTCGGCAGGATGCGCATCGTCTGGATCCATCTGACTTACAGCTATACATACGAAGGGAAAAAGTACTGCTCACAGTGGATCTATCACGACACCGTCTTTACAGAAAAGGATGACAGGCTGGCTAAAGTAATAGATGCAGGTGGAGCTGAACAGAAATGCTACGTGAATCCGGCCAAGCCTGATGAGGCAGTGCTTTTGACAGGTATGGACTGCTTTCTGAAGAGAAAGCTTTTCGTCCCTGCAGTTATGCTCGTGCTGTTTTTGATAACCCTCCCACTGCTTGGTGCCGGCAGCTTTATCGTGCTTTTCATGTCCTCAATCACATTTTTCTCCCTTCCGAGGAGAAAAATGTCTGAGCTGTGAGCCGCGATCCGGCCGGGCAGAGTCATTTTTGCAGCAATAGCACTTTCATCACAGGCTCGATGCTCGAGTCGACCACTTTCAGCAGATCATCGGACAGCCCCTTCGGCGGGTTCTTAGTCATCTCATCCAGGCTGTCTGCCAGTTTCTGAGGGTCCTTCAAGGCGGGGATCCTGTTGAACCCCGGGAAGGCTCCCCCCTCTCCCTGCTCGGCAGTCCTCACGAAGACCGAAGGGATATCGGCTCGCGCGCACTCGTACGCTGTCGTGGAGCCCTCGGTCAGCACCACGCTTGAGATGGCCGACGCTTTCTCCATCGTGTATTTGGGCATCTCGTGGATTACCACGTTGCCGCGCCCTCCTGCCGCGTTTCTGAGAATATCGACCTTCTCGCCGATGCTGATGCCAGTCTCGGTGCCGAACAGGTTCTTGAGGCCGACCTTCTTCAGATCGCGGGGGTGGGGGACGAGCATCATGTGGATCTTCCTGTCAGGGTATCTGTCCGACAGCATTGCAAGGGACTTCCCGACAGTCTCGAGTATCTTTCCGTTCGTATCTGTCGGCTGGCTCGAGAAGGAGAACACCATGTCGTCCCTGCCTATGGAGAGCTCTTCCCGAATCTGGTCCGCCTTCTTCCTGTTCATCTCGACGAGCTGATGAAACGCCTCGAACCCGGGGTTCCCTCCGAGAGACACCTTGCCTGTGTCTATCTCGTCCATTCCCTTCTTTTTCAGATAGCCGTTCGCCGCTTCTATCTGCTTCAGGACCGAATCGTTCGGGACGATGATGCTGTCGGCGTATCCGATGGATTTGTAGAAGGTCTGCCTGAACCTCATCTTCTGCGCTCCAGGTATCCCGAGATCCACTACTGCCACAGATGGGATCCCGAGCTTCCTCGCCTTCGAGAAGACGAGACGGCAGTAGGCGTGGTGCGGAGTGCTGACGATCTTCCTGATCCTGGCGGGATCGATCTCGTGCTCGAAGATACTGCCCACTCTGGGGAGATAGAGCGAGTTCGTGCCGTCTATGAAATCCTTCTCGTCGAGCACCGACTGCTCCGTGAGAATCGTCTTGCTGTTCTCCCTGAAGTGGAGCACCTTCACCTCGAAGCCCTGGTTCTTGAGGGCCGTTATCATTGGCTTGCACATGTTCGTCTCGCCTGACGAGTTGAGGACGAAGAGATAAGTGTCTTTCTTCGCTTCGCCGGCGCTGTCTGCAGGAAGCCTGACATCCTCTCCGGGGCCGCTCTTCGATGTCTCATTGACACCGGCCTCTGCGGGGGAGGAATCTGCAGATATCTTTGTATCGCCTTTATCAGGAGGCGCCTGGAATCTCCTTTTCAGCTCCGCCTCACTGCAGACGGGGCTCTGTCCGCCGATGCCGCCTGCCGTGTCTTCCGTGCCGGCGCTCTCAGCGCATCCGGAAAAGAGGTCGCGCTGTGAAATGACGCCGCTTTCACCGATTCTGTCCGCTGAGGGAAGCGGCTCCATTCTGTTCACGCCGATCGACTGGCTGCTCGCAGGGCGAATATCCATGGCGGTATCCCTTTCTGCTTTTTCTTGATAGTAGCGCAAAAATCATGGTTTGTAAAGTAATGCTGCAATAACCAGCTTACCCTGTCTTAACTGAAATCAGCGCTTCGACAGGAGCAATCCCGATTATATGACCCTGCCCTTGATGTCGCGCCATATGAGCCGGTGGGGCGCTTCACCCTCAACTGAGAGCTTCCCTTCGTGCACAAGGGCGTGACACCCTGTGCACAGCACTATCAATGAGCCAATGCAGTGAATTCCTGCTACAGCAAACGGGATCATGTGATGCAGTATCAGAAAGGTCTTTCTTCCGCATCCAGGAGCCTGGCACGTGTATCCGTCACGCAGCAATATTTTCTTCCTCAATGCCGCAGGGATATTTCTTCCTTCACTGTTTTCATCTTTATGAGGTTTATGTCCTTTTCTCTTTGCGGCCTTTACTTTCATATACTGTTCATTGACATGGTCAAGAGCTTCATTTTGCATTTCGCTTTTCTTGCTGCCGGCATCCTCGTTCATAATGCCGGAACAGGTTTCTCTTTCATCACCGTGATCCCACGTGGGATCGTCAGGTTCATCCAGTTCAACTGTTTCAGCATCGCAGAGCGCTTTCTGAATAACCTCGGATGACACAGGTCTTTCACCTTTCGGAGTATCGCACCAGGTCAGCCCGGAGGGAAGGTGGCGATGAAGCACTATCTGATAGCGAGGCTTTCTTCTTGCTCCGGAAGACTGGCATCCTTCCAGGAAGGCCCTGGCGATGTGGAGAAGAAGGGATGCTCTGTCTCTCAGGCCGCTCTCCTTTTGAGCTTTGGCAAACGCATCTTTCAGAACTGACATCTCTTCAGCGTCGAAGTCTGCAATCAGTTTTTCATGATACTTCACTGAGCCGTAAGGCTCTCCTGGTATCTCAGGAGTAGAACTCTCTTTATGTGTTTTTTCAACTGCGCCTGTGCATGTCAGTTTGTCTTCTGTTGCTGGCGGCGATGCTTGAAGGACGGCAGATGTAACAATCCTCGCAAGACGGGGAACAGCGCTTTCCATTGCAGGCAGTCCACCTTTGGGAGTGAAGGCCACCAGCTTTTCCACTTCCCGCACTGTTTTCCCACGAGCCGCATCGCACCAGAACTTTTCAGTCTCTTCTGTTGCCACCCGGGAGATCTCTCTTAAATGTGATGAGGAAATATGTCCATTTTCAAAGGCTTCTGAAAGAAGAGGCAGCTGTGCCAGTGCTTTTCCTGTCCTCAGCATCTCTGCTGTGGTATGCTCGCCGATATTGAGATAGCGTGTTGCATACTGAAAGACATTGGAGCATCCGAAATCCTTGTAGAGCTTCCTTTCATCCATTTCAACGATCCAGAACGTCAGTGCCTTCTGAGCCTTCCCATAGAGATTTCTGATAGCAAGGGCTCTCTTGTGAACTTCCTCTGAAGGAAGACCTTGTCTGAGATCAAGAGCATTATTTTGAGATATCGTAACAGCTGTGTTGGGTTCTGTGGCTTTCATGCATTGTGTCATGCCGAACCTCCTCATTCCAGGTGTTTTTGTATCCTATATTCTAATTTTATCAGATATGATAGCAATAATCAAGTTATCACGGAATAGAAATGGCTTAATGATAATGTTATATGATGCTCTTGACAGATGAAAATCACTGTTGTAAAGGGATCTGTGAAATGACGAATATCAATACCAGCAGCACATTGAGGAATCTTGAGATTTTTCAGCCCTTATAAAGAAAGGGTGTTGCCTGAGTGCAACTTTACAGGCTGTTCAAATCTAAATCATACGTACAAGAAATTCCATCTGCTTCGCCTGCCTGCCGTCTCACTTGCCAGAGCAATCCCGTTGCTACACGCCTTTTCGCATGCTATAGTATAATTAGTCAGAAGCAGAGACATAATCAAGCTCATTGAAAAAGATGGATGATTCTGTGTCGTCAAAGAAGGAAGCCACCGTCAATACAAACATTCTCTGAAAAAAGGGCGGGTTACGATTGCCGGGCATCCGGGAGATGATTGCGCGCCAGGCACGCTGGACAGTGTCTTGAAGCAGGCAGGCCTGAAAAGGCAAAGAGGAGGAAAGTGAGTATGAGATTTCTATATGTCATAGAAAAAGCTGAGAATAATTATTCAGCATATCTTCCTGATATTCCGGGATGCATTGCTACGGGCGCAACGGTGGATGAAGTGAAGGAGTCGCTCGGGAAAGCGGTTCTCCTGCATCTTAAAGGACTCGAAGAGGATGGCATTCCAATCCCTCAATCACTTGCCTCTGCAGATTACCTGACTGTCGCATAATGATAGCAAGCTGTCCGATGTGACCTTTAACTGCTTTTCTCTTCCGCCGCGCCGCTGCAACAGTTGCCGACTATTGTGGCAATCAGGCGAGCTTCTCCTCGCTGTGAGCTACGCCTGTCATGTGTAAATGAACCATCAGTAAGATGGTGTTTCTGGGACTGCCTGTATTTTATTCTTCAGTGTTTTCGGTCTTACATTGTAGATTACGGCAAATGCCTCATTATGCACTATCAGCTTTTCCGGAATAATAAAAAAGCTGCCGAGACCTGCTCGTTTATTTATGGCATATGTTCCTGGCTCCAGATAACTTTCGTTCATGCTGTTCTCCGCCATAACACAATGATATTATATCATAAACCAGGCCCAGTGTATATTTCGGTGCACTAATCGAGGCGACGAGGTCATTCCTGCAGTTGATTAATCAGGCTTTTTGCGTCGTCAATCATTATATCGGCGGCTGTGCCTGCGATGTGTCTGTCTTTCCGGGCTTCGACCTCATTGATGAATGTCTGCAGGATATTGATCGCCGAGTCCCTCTTGCCTCTTTTAACTGCAGAGTCGGTGTTTTCAATCTTTGTAACAAGATCGTTCAGAGTTTTCTTATCGTCAATCCAGGCGAGACTGAAAGCTGTCTGCAGGCTGCTTTTGATCTCCTGAGGAGATACGACTTTTATTATTGTGAACTTGTTTACGTCGGCACGATTGAAACTGATCCTATAATTGTGGATGGTTCCAGGAGAAGTGACTCTTCTTATTGTCTCTAATATATTACGACAATCCAAATTTTGATCGAGAATGCTGATATTTACTTCATAACCACCGGAATTTATTCCCATGACCCGGAGGGAATAGACTCCTTCAGTAGGGTTTTCAACTACAATAGTTTTACCTGCAGGACCAGGAGGATATTTTGGATCGACACTGGACAATCTATCCTCATGATAAAAACAGTCAGGTATTTCTTTGATCACGTTCTGAGAAGAATTATCATAGCCTGTTCTTTTGTTTGAGGAGTCATTTATGCATAACTCTATGAAAGGCTCAGATGAATAATCAAGAGGGGAGGTGAGATCTGAAAAAGAAACGCACGAAATAATCATTTTGCCGTAATAAGGAGCCGTTTCCGCGGTATTGGCAGGTGAATCAGCAATGAAATAACAAACAGATGCTCTTCGTGTGGACTTGCCAATAGTTGCAGTTTTGCCTTGAGTGGGTTTTGCAGATCCTGTAATGCATATTCCATTCCCAGCCTTCTCAATTCCACAGCCGTCTTGTGAGCGCGCCATTCCTCCATCTGTGTAAAAAACGATTAGAATGACGGCAATCGCAAAGAATCCTGAGTAGAATAACCGATATATCAAAGCTCCCCTCCCCGCATTCTTCAAAACCCTGTTGAGCAGCCGAGATCTTCAATCTCCACAGGCATTTGTTCCAGGAGTGAGCCTCCCAGAGGGATTTCCTTCCCCTGCTCACGATATGCCAATATCATTTCATACAACGCATCCCGGAGCATTTCCCGGCATTCCTCAATCGTCGCTCCCTCTGTAACTACCTCCGTCCACTCTACGAGCTGCCCCATATAACCAGAGGCGATCTTCGTATATTTTGCCGTATAACTGCTCATCATTCTCATCACCCCTTTCAATCATCCCGGTTACAGAAATTTCTCATCCAAAAAATTATACCAGATTCTGATAGCGGATTTCAGGTTTTCAAAAAAGTGTCACTCGATTTTCCCGGAGCCTTGACACTCCGTTGGTGCAATTAAAGCTGTCCGGCAAATTTGCAGTATTTTGCAAATTAGTCTTGACTATTATGCAAAGTCGTGCAATAATGTCAATTATGAAAAGACAGATCTACCAGACAGTGCTTGATGACCTGAAAAGAAAGATGGTTTTTATCACAGGCCCCAGGCAGGTGGGTAAGACCTTTCTTGCCAGAGACATACAGCAGAGCTTCAGCAGGACGGTATATCTCAACAATGACGACATTGATGACGCAAGAACCATAAAAAACCGTGAATGGCCGTTGAATACCGAGCTGGTTGTTCTCGATGAGATTCACAAGATGAAGGACTGGAAGAATTATCTTAAAGGCACCTTTGATACCAGGAGAGACAGACAGACATTTCTTGTCACGGGAAGCGCCAGATTGGATACTTTCAGACAAACGGGAGATTCCCTGGCAGGCAGGTATTTCCTTCATCATCTCAACCCTCTTTCGGTGAAGGAACTGAAGGGCACAATGGCGCCCTATGATATTGTGGCTGCCCTGAACAGGCTGGGAGGATTTCCAGAGCCATATCTTTCAGCGTCTGACGAGTACGCGGGACGCTGGCGACAGCAGTACTATACGGATATTGTAAGGGAAGACATACTGGATTTCAGCCGCATTCACGAAATCCGCTCTATCCGCATCCTGCTGGAGATGCTCCGCAGGCGCGTGGGCTCGCCGGTTTCGTTTACCTCGCTGGCGGAAGATCTGCAGTTGGCGCCCAATACGGTCCGGAAATACATCGACATCCTGGAAAGCCTGAACATTGTTTTTGTCATAAGGCCTTTTCACCGTAACATTGCGCGAGCGATATTGAAAGAGCCGAAGATCTACTTCTATGACAGCGGTTATATAGAGGGAGATGATGGCACTCGCATTGAGAATACCGTGGCAGTGTGCCTCCTCACCCATGTTCAGTATCTGCACGATACAACGGGCAAGGAGATATCTCTTCACTATATTCGCACGAGAGACGGTCATGAAATCGATTTTGCGATAGCACAGGATGGTATTGCCTCTCAATTTATTGAAGTGAAGCTCTCTGAGACATCACCGGACAGAAATCTGAGATATTTCAGGGAGAGATATCCTGAGACCGATGCAGTGCAACTGGTGCACAATCTCACCTATGACAGGGAGATAAACGGCATCAGGGTCATGAGGGCAGGAGAATGGCTGTCTGAGCTGAGCGCGTAAAGAATCTGGTGTAGAATAATCGACACATCAAAGCTCCCCTCCCAGCACTTTAAAACATTTGCTGAGCTCTGCCTGATACTATTCACCAACTTCATGACCCCATGCCGCTGAGGTGGTGTTAGCAGGTAGGACTACAGGCGCTGTTCTGCATCAAAGGAGATTAGTATTTTGGCCATCATTCATGTGTGTCCCTTTGAAAAAAAGCCTGTGATAATGCAAGTTTTATTGCATCAGGAATCCTGCTCGCGAAGCGCTCTGGGAGGTGCCATATCGCAATTCATGCAAACAATGAAATCATTGAAGCAGTCTGAATCCGATTGCTAATAGATGCCAGGGTGGATGAAGGGCAGGATTGTCGTCCAATCCTTTGAATCGTACAAGCCACAAAATAATAAAGAATTTATTGCATCCACCTCAACCTTATGCTAAGATTGTTATATCAAGCAGATAATCACTGATCACACCGCAGCATCACTTCACAAGGTCTCTCCGAAGGCAATTTTTCAATGAATCGTATAAGATGGATAATCAATCTGCTTCTCATATTCGCTGTCGGTTATGGCAGCGCAGTTATTTTCACGTATCATATCGAAAGCAGGAATATCGCCCCGCCCAGAATGGTTATAGTTACAAAATGGAAGCCTCAACACAAAGAAAATCTGAGCGTAGATGACCATCTCGATAGAGTAGGATCTCTCTTTCCGCCGCCCGCAGAGGCAGTGACCAGAGCCAAGCCTTCAGAAATTGATTACAGAGTATCTCATATAGCATTACAATTAGCTTCGAAAAAGCTGAAGGCGACTATAATCGGGAATCAGCAATCTCTTGCCATAATAAAGGATGGCGATGTTGAGAGGACTGTGACAGAGGGGCAGTCAATCTGGGGCTATAAAGTGAAGAAGATATCGTCGGATAAGGTTCTGCTGACAGATAAATCATGTAACGTTCAACTCAAGATTGGCGGCAGAGAGCCTGAGGTGAACATGACTGAAGCCGGCCGCACGCTCCGGAATGACAACGTAGATTTGGTCCCCACACTCATAAGGATAGTGATTTCACGACAGGAATTCATCAAACGACTGGACGCACCTGATCCTCACAATTGCCCTATGCCATGTGAACTAGACGATGAAACCGGAAAACCCATAGGTTTAATAATCAAAGATGTTCCACGGGAAAGTCTTATGGCAGCGATGGGCTTCTGTGAAGGCGATATCTTGCTCAGCTTTAACGGAAAAAAGCTTTGCAGCCCCGAAGATGGGCTCACGGCATATCAATCATTGAAAAAAGAGGCCCTCACAGACTTCGAGATAGAGAGGCGGGGCAAGATCTGCCATCTGCAGATCGAATTTAGGTGAGAGCGAAAGATTACTGTTCCTACAGACCTCATTCATCGCAGGCATAATTGTCAGGAGGCCATTGGCTCTCCATTCATCACCATTGAGAACACCATATCGTCTCTGATAAAACGATTTCGTTCAGCGAATCAGGCTCAATGCCCGCCAGGCAGACTATCGGACGCTATGTCTCAACCGGACCTTTTCCGGCTATCTGTGCCGGGGCGTTCTCGTCAAAGATGCGGGTATAGTTTTTAAACTCCGTTCCTTTAAGAGATTCGGAGATGACTTGCTTTCCGAGCTCGAAGTCTACGACAAAGCAGCATACCTCCATTGTGCCTGAGCCAATGCTGTTCCCGTCGCAATGCCCGAGCCCTGTCCAGCCCAGAGTCTCGTTCATGAGCTCCTGCAATCTGTGGATTTTTTTGACATCCCGTGCGGTCCCGAATCCTTTTATCTTATACTCGATGATAAGTGTGTAAAGCGACTCCTGAGGTATTTCTCGGTAACCTGCCTCCACAGCGCTCTGCAGAATCCGGGAAACATTCTCTTCATCAGTCTTGAGCGGATTAAGGCGATGATTTGTGGTGCAGCCTTCAGTTCCTAGTTTCCCGGTATGCTCAACTATCTCGCTGCCATTCACCCACGCTTCATCGTAATAGTAACAGTTTTCTTTTTCATTGAAGATATAGAGCTTTGTTATTATTACACCTCCAATATTCAATTCTGCCCTACCGCTGGATTCCGCTCAGCGCAGGTTCAGATACTGCAGATATTCAGGCATCTCTCTGACGGCGGTGGCGAGTGCCGACTTTACTATGCTTTTCTCCGCCATGCTGAGATTCCTTGCTGTCGTATCCACTCCGCGGTCTCTGATATGGAGATCGAAGGCCTGGGCTGACCCGCCTTCGTCGTTCTTCATGCTGAACTCGACACTGAATCTCCCGTTCTCAAATTTCGAGAGGCCTTCATTGACTTTTCGTTCGACGTCCTTGATTTTATCCATTTCGGCTGCCTTTCCTGTGATGGTTCAATTGCTGATCGCCCTATACGACAGGAAATGTTTCTATGTACGTCGTTTCCTGTCCTTCAATGGCATCCTGCAGCAGTATCAGTTGAAAACTGCTGTATCCGGTCGCTGCACTGCTCATTTGTTCAGTCCGGCATCATGCAGGAACTCCTCTCCAGCTCCACTGCGCGGCTCCTGCAACTCGTCCGGCCTTTCCAGGAGGAGAATCACATGAGCGGGATTAATACTAGGTATACCATGAAAAAGACGATCTCGCGAAGGCATTTTCTCTTCAAGCTCCTCGGCACGGCCGGGATCATCGCCGGGGGAATCGGCTACGCCCACTGCGTCGAGCCGTTTCACCTGCAGGTCAGCCGGACGACGCTCCGCTGGGAGAAATTGCCGCCGGAGCTTGCAGGGATGACATTTGTGCAGCTCACCGACATCCATCACAGCAATGTCGTGGGCCGCGCCTACATCAGAAAGTGCGTCGACACGGTCAACTCGCTCAGGCCGGATATCATTTTCCTTACAGGCGACTATGTTACTCACTCTCCTGAATACATAAAGCCCTGCGTCGAGGAGCTGTCCCGCCTGTCTGCGCCGTCAGGCGTGTTTGCCGTGCCCGGCAATCATGATTACTGGACAGACATCGATCTCATGTCGAAGTGCCTCGATGACGCCGGAATACATCTGCTCGTCAACCGGAGCTGTACAGCTAAAGTCAGGGGAAGAGAGCTCGCAATAGTCGGCCTCGACGATCTGTGGGCCGGCATGCCCAATATCAGGAAGGCGTTCAATGATGTCCCTGCAGGCGCAAAGAAGGTCCTGCTGATGCACAACCCCGATCTGATAGAGGACCTCAGCGAACAGAGAACGGACATCATCCTTGCAGGTCACACGCACGGAGGCCAGGTCTGCCTTCCCTTCCTGGGCTCGCTCGTGACGCCTTCGCGCTTCGGCTCGAAGTATTCAAAGGGCCTCATCATGAAAGATGGAACCGCCATGTACGTAAACAGGGGAGTCGGGCTGGTCATACCGGCAGTCAGGTTCCTCTGCCCTCCCGAGATAGCACACTTCACAGTTCTCGGCACATAGCCGGCGCCGCCTGAAATCCCTCTGCGACGGCATTCAAAACCGCATAATCATCTCCTGCAGTCATTAATATTTCTTTGATTTTCCCGATATCTCATAATGAGTGAAATAAAAACCGGAGAACCGGTGTATAGACAGATAGACGTGACTGGATCAAAGAGTGAGTGAGGCGACCTGTGAAAAGTCCTGGTGTGAAGAGCTTCGAGAGACATGCTGTCCGGATATTAACAATTTCCCAGGAAATGGTAACACTATGGAAAAGACATGGGCGCGCCCTTTTTGATATACTTTAGCTTGTAGAAGGAAGACTAGAAAGGGGCACTGGCAATGAACCTCAATAAGATCGGATTCTGGGCAGTCTCTGCAACAGCGCTGATGGTAGGCTTCGTGATGGCAGTGGAAAACTTCTCCTCGGCGGGATTCCTGTCGGGTTCATCGAAGTGCCAGCTTATGATATGGGGTATGGTATTCGTGGCGATGTTCGTGTCGCTGAAGCTGATCTCGGTGTTTGACAGAATTAACACGCAGATCGGCAGCCTCAAGGAAGAGCTCGAAAATGCAAAATGGCAGATCAGCATCAACGAGATCGAGAAAGCCACGGAAGACAGCGTAGTCTCTCCCCGCTCGATGGGTCGCCTGAGCACGGCTGCGGCAGGAGCAGGCGGCAAGGTGGTGCCGTTCCGGATGCGCTCACTGCACCGCAAGGGAGCCTGAGGCAGAATCGACTGGCATATCAAAGAGCGCCGATGAGGCGCTTTTTTCATGCCGACACTATCTGGATTAGGACATTCCTCGTCCTGGGCCCGTCAAACTCGCAGAAGTAGATCCCCTGCCACGTGCCGAGCACGAGATCGCCTCCGTTGATTATTATGCTCTGCGAGAACCCGAAGAAGCTCGCCTTGATGTGGGCAGGCGAGTTCCCCTCCATGTGCCTGTAGTGCTCTCGATCGGAGATCATCTTGCTCGTCTGGGAGATGATATCCTCGACAACGGCCGGGTCGGCGTTTTCGTTTATCGTTACGCCTGCAGTCGTGTGGGGAACATAGACGACGCAGATCCCCTCATTGACGCCTGATTCCTTGACCTCTTTTCTGACCAGCCCCGTGATGTCCTGGAACTCAATCCTGGTGCTTGTGCGTACACTGTACTGTTTCATGCTGCGGTGTTCCTTTCTTTGATGAGCCCTCTTCGCCGTCTGATTCGTCCTGGCACAGGCAAGAGGGAGCATAGTCGCCGTTCTCGGGCGGCTCGTAGCGCTTCCTGCGCTTTCTCGGGGAGACTGCCGCAGTAATGAAAAAGATGGCCGTGGCTAGCAGCACTATCGTCGCTCCTGACGCAGTGTTGAGGGCGTATGACAGGAAGAGCCCTCCTATCGACGATATAACCCCGAAAACCGTGGACAGGATCATCATGAGCCTGAAATCCTCCGCTATCTGGAAGGCCGTCGCGGCAGGAATGATTATCAGTGCCGAGACTAGAATTATCCCGACCACCTTTATCGAGACTACAATTACAAGGGCTATTATGGCGAGGAGCAGATAGTACAGGGTCACCACAGGGATCCCGACTATAGTGGCAGTTTCCTGATCGAACGAGATGAACATGAATTCCTTGTATAGCGCCGCTATGATAAGAAGCACGAGAACGCCTACAACGGCTGTCATTACAAGGTCGAACTGCGTCACTGCCAGGATGCTTCCAAAGAGGTAGCCGAACAGATCGACGCTGTAGCCTTTGAAAAGTCCTATGAACAGAATGCCCAGCGCCATCGTGGCCGAGAAGAATATCCCGACCGCCGTGTCTTCCTTGATATCGCCCTTTCTCGATATGGCGCCGATGCCGAGCGCTGTGGCGATGCAGAAGAACACAGCCGTTATGATCGGGTTGATCCCGAGCAGAAAGCCCAGAGCCACGCCTCCGAAAGACGCGTGCGCTATCCCTGCGCCGACGAAGGACATGCCCCGGAGCACCACGTAGACGCCAATGATTGCGCACAGAGCGCCGACTATGGCGCCTGCGATGAGCGCCCTCTGCATGAACGTATACTGGAGAATATCCATCAGCGCAAATCCTCCACCACCATGTGAGGAATCCTTCCGTGATGGAAGAATACCGCCTCGCAGCCGTACATCTGCTCCAACTCCTCTGAGCGGAGGACTTCAGACGGCTTCCCGTGGACGACGAGCTTCCTGTTCAGGCAGGCCACGGCGTCCACGAACGAGGCCACCACTCCTACATCGTGCGAGACCATCAGGATCGTTATCTTTTCCCTGTGAAGCTCCTTGAGCATCTCGTAGAGGTTGAACGTGGTTGTCTGATCCACGCCGCTCGTCGGCTCGTCGAGGATGAGGAGCTCCGGCTCGTTTGCGAGAGCGCGCGCGAGCAGCACGCGCTGGAGCTGCCCTCCTGAGAGCCTTGAGATGGCCCTTTTTTTCAGGTGCGCGATTCCGACGCGCTCCATCATAATGGCCGAGATCTCCAGGTCCTTCGGGCCCGGTCTCCTGCCCAGCCCTATCCTCCCGTATCTTCCCATCAGCACGGCTTCTTCGACTGTCAGCGGGAACTTGAGGTCCACCTCGAGGAGCTGAGGCACGTATCCGAGCTTGTGCTTCTCCTCGCCGAGCGAGCCAGGCGGCTTTCCGTATACCTTCACCGTGCCTGACGAGGGGCGGATGAGCCCGAGGATGACCCGCAGCAGCGTCGTCTTGCCGGAGCCGTTCGGCCCTATTATGGCAAGAAAGCTTCCGGTCCTTATGTCCATGCTGATCTGCTCCAGCACGGGCTTTTCGCGGAAAACGACAGAGATGTCGCGCAGTTCGATTACGTTGTTATTCTCTTCCATAACGTCACATATTTTATCACAATTGAAACTCCTCTGCAAACTGGCCATTGGATCTCATATTTCCAGGCAGCAATGCAGTGAACAAGTGGTCGAGGGATCCAGGGAAGGAAGAAATCTTCTGATATCAGACTCTCAATTCCGAGTGGTCAAAGGGAAGAAATTCTCTTTCAATCCCTCGATCTCTTGAACCCTGGATCTCTCGATCCCTGAAATAAATGGGAAAACCTGATCTGAATGAGCCGGTTTGGCACTTTTGATCTCATCTCCCTTGTGGTATAATTGATGGTGATTTTTTGACGGAATTAATCACGAGGCGGAAACAATGCAGAACGAAACACACTACAATACAGAGCAGCAGACAGACCGTGACGATCTCACCGGGATGGAGGGCGGGCCGGAGCCCGATGAGGAAGACAGGGAGGAGATAGATGATTGCCTCGATGTCACATATGTCACCGATGAAGAAAAGCTGCAAGCCCTCATCTTGCAGCTGGGCAGGCAGAAGAGGGTCGCTCTCGACACGGAGGCCGACAGCCTTCACCACTACTATGAAAAAGTGTGCCTCATTCAGCTCAACATAGATGATACACTCTATCTGATTGATCCGCTCGTCGGGCTCGATCTATCCGCATTCTTCTCTGCTCTCAGGGACAGGCAGCTCATACTGCACGGAGCCGATTATGATCTGCGGCTCCTCAGGAAGAATTACGATTTCGTGCCCTGTGAGATCATAGACACCATGATCGCCGCCCAGTTGCTGGGCTATGAAAAGCTGGGACTGGCCGATCTCGTCGAGCAGCACAGGGGAGTGAAGCTCTCGAAGAGCGCCCAGAAGATGAACTGGTCGAAGAGGCCTCTCTCGGCGAAGATGATCTCATATGCAGGCAATGATGTGCGATATCTTCCGAGCGTTGCCGATGAGATGTGCGATGCCCTCAGAAGGCTCGGCAGGCTCGAGTGGCTGGAAGAGAGCTGCTCTCACCAGATAGTCGTGACAGAAGATCAGCACGACAGCGATCCGGAGAAAGAGTGGAGGATCAAGGGAACCTTCGGCCTCGAAAGGCGCGTGATGGCTTTCGTAAAGGCCATCTGGTACTGGAGAGAGGACGAGGCTAAAAACGCTGACATACCCTGCTTCAAGATCGTAACGAACGAGACAGTCATCGATCTGGCGAGATGGCTGACAGAGCACGGGCACGACGCAGTTCGCGAATATCACCATCTTCCGAGGAGCATCAGAGGTCCCAGGCTCACCAGGCTGATAGAGGTGATCCAGGAGGCAAAAAGGCTTCAACCGGGGCAGTGGCCCAGGCCTCTGAAGAGCAAGGGAGGCCCCCGCTACTCTCTCGACAACATCCTCGTGGCAAATCTCAAGAAGCGCCGCGATGAAACGGCGCTCGGGCTGGGGATCTCGCAGCCGGTGCTGGCCCCCACCAAGGCGCTGACCAGGCTTGCGCTGCACCGTCCCCGCAACAATGAGGAGATGCTGAGAGATGCAGGGCTTCTCCGATGGCAGGTCAAGGTGCTCGGCGAGGCGTTCCTGGAGGAGATCGCCCTCAGGGATTCAAAGCAGAAAAAAGCCACAAACTGACGAGGAGCCTTCGTGACAGATGAAACCGAGATATGCGCTCATCCCTGTCACTGCCGGGGCTCTGTTCCTGCTCGCAGCGACACTCTTCATAATAGTCTCAGGCGGCTCGACTGTGAAGGCAGGCGGCCTGTCGATATCGATTCACAGCCTCAGAGCTCCGGTATCGATCTTCTGGGCCTTCTTCATGATCTCTGCGTTCATTTTACTGGCATGGGAGAAGAAGAGCCCTGCAGAATCCAGGAAATATGAAGACAGAGAGCCTCTGCAGCGCCTCGAGCTCATACTGCTGATCCTTCTCTTCATAGCTGCCTTTGCATTGCGGCTCTACAAGATCACGATGCCGCCGCTCGACTTTCATCCTACACGCCAGTATAACAACGCGATCATAGCAAGACAGCTTTACTGCAATACCCTGAAGGCTCCTGAAGACAGGTGGAAGCACGGATTCTACAACGTGGACGACCTGTTCCTCGAGCCTCCAGTCAGCGAGATGACAGCCGTCCTTGCATATCGGATCGCCGGCTGCGAGAATCTGGCGCTGCCGCGCATCATCTCGTCAATCTTCTGGCTTGCCGGAGCAGCTGCGCTCTATTGCGCGCTGAGGCGCATATCAGGGAGGACAGGCGCCTTCTTCGGGGCTTTTCTCTTTCTCTTCATGCCTTTCTCAATAGCGTCGAGCCGGTGCTTCATGCCCGATCCGCTTATGGTCTCGGCTCTCTGCTTCTATATTCTTGCCATTTTCCGGTATATCGAGAAGCCTTCTGCCGGCAACCTGGCCTTATCTCTAGTGACAGCGGCCATTGCCGTCTTCCTGAAGGGGATGAGCGTCTTCATCGTAATCGGAGGCGCCGGGATGATGCTGTTGTACCGGGCATTGACAGAGCGACGGTGGAAGGAGGGCGTCTTCACATTTGCGCTCTTTCTTGCGATGACATCAATTCCCGTATCGCTGTATGCCGCCCTGTTCCTGGGCGGCAGGTTCGGAGGCCGCCTGTTCGGCCGGTTTCTGCCGAGCCTCACATTTACTCTCATCCCATATGCCGGATGGCTCAATATGCTGGATATCGCCCTGGGCGTGGTATTTGTCGCAATGGCTCTGCTTGCTCTCGCGACAGTCAGGGGCGCCGTGAGGTTCGCGCTGGCAGGCATGCTCATCGGATACGCCGCCTTCGCGCTGGTCTTCAACTTTCACTGCGCCACCCATGATTACTACCACATGCCGCTCATCCCTGTCGTGTGCGTGCTGGCAGGTGCTTTCATCGGCCGGACAGTTTCTCTGTTCGAGGCATATGCAGGAACAAGGGCATCGGCGGTGATGACCGCCTGTATGACAGGAATCCTGCTATTGGCCTTTGTAACCGAAGGTGCGCCCAGGATCACCGCTCAGGAATGCGTATCGCAGATCTCACTGGCGGAAGAGATGGGATGCGCTGTCAATCACAGCAGGAACACGATACTTCTCGCCCCGTATTACGGCGATCTGATCAAATACTACGGATGGGTCGAAGGGTCTCCCTGGCCTGATTCGAGAGATCTGCAGTACTGGGAGTGGGAGGGAGAGAAGCTGAAGGACCCCAGCGAGCTTCTGCTGAGATGGATTGAGAGAAGGCATGTAAAGTATTTCATCGCGACAGATGTCAAAGAGCTGGAAAAGCAGCGCGAGCTGGCTGAGTTCATGGACTCCAACTATCAGGCGCTTTTGAAGCGCGATGACGCGGTGATCTACGATCTGTCGCAGAGCAGGCAGGGCCTCCCGTCAACAATGCAGAAGTGACTGCGCCTATTCCTCGTCTTCCCCTATATGGATCTCTTCCCTCGTGATGTTGGCTATCTGCTCCTCGCCGCTCTGTCCCATCGTGGCGATGCGCGCGCCTGTCAGTGAATAGAGCTCGCCGTAGCGCGTCTGGGACATCAGCATCTGCTGTCCTCCGTTCATGACGCGGTTCCAGCCGTTCACGAGGGCTCTGGGGTTTTTCGACACGGTATAGGAGATCAGCTCGTCCATTCCGCCCAGCACCTCGTCGATTCCGTCGGTCAGGACCTTTCCGATCTCCAGCATGGACATCTTAAGATCGTGATCGACCTTCAGTTTGTCCAACTGTTTGGTCAGGATATTTATAATCTGCGGGCGGGCATCGTTGAATGTAGCCTTCACGTCTTCAACCCTGGCGATGAAGGTGTCGCTGTCCATCTGGTTCTTGCGCAATTTTTCCAGGCTCTCGTAGACGCCCATGAAAGCAGTGGGGATCGAGTAGTCCCCTGAAAGCAGGTCCTTTCCGGCTTTCGCATCGGCCTGGAACGGTGACCCTCCAGAGCCGGGACGCATGGCGGGGTTGATGAGCGGGAACTCGAGGCCGCATTTGGTGCAGTACTTCAGATGAGGCTCACTCTTAGTGTTGCACTGCGGGCAGATCTTCATCGAGGCCTCCCGCTGGAGGCCGTTAAAATCTTCGTATGCCTCGAAGAGCAGATCGGTGCACTTTGAGGCCATCATTATGCCGTCTTCCATATGCGCGGCATTTCCGTCGTGGAAGAACCTCTCCATCTCATCGAGCGCTTCGTGATGCTCGTTGAAGGCCCTGTGGGCCTTCTCGGCTATCTTCCTCGCTGCCGGCTCGTTATGGGGAGAGTTGTAAAGCTCGTTGAAAGCCATCGACGCGGCCTGAAGGCGCTGTCTCAGCGAATCCACCTGTCTTTTCAGCTCATCCTTCGTGCCTTTCCCTTCCTGCACCTTCCTGTACGCCTTGATCAGGTCGCTCAGGAAAGGCGAGCGGGACGGCGGAGGGCTCGTGTCCACTTCCTCCATCTCCTCGGGTGATGGCTCGGATAGCCATGTATTCTTGAGGCTGCTCAGGAAAGAGCCGTTTTCTTCTTCTGCGTTCTTCGCTGCCATTATATTCCTCCGTACAACGTAAATTTCCCCCCGCCACCCTGAGGGCGGGGGGAAATCGTTTTAGCCTTTACGCGAGCTTGAAATCGAACCGATCATATCCTCACTATTGCTGTCTGAATCCCATCCCGAGGAACATCTCGAGCTGATTCTGCATGCCCTGCTGATTGAAGTCGCCCTGACCCTCTTGCATCTCTCTGGGGCCGTGGTGATGGTGGTGATGCGGAGGTGGTGGCATCTGGTTCTGATCGTATTGATTCTGATTGCCGTACTGGTTTGTGTTCACGCCGCCGGCCGAGGCTGAGGCCGATGCTCCGTTGGGGCCTGCTGCCGCTGCTGCCGCCGCGCCTCCGCCGCTTGCCGAAGCTGCCGCCGATGCTCCGTTGGGGCCTGCTGATGCTGCTGCCGCTGCGCCGGGGCCCTGGGCTGCCTGAATCTGGTTCTGGTTCTGATTCTGATTCTGCATCTGGTTCTGCATCTGATTCTGGTTCTGGCCCTGCATCTGGCCGCCCATCATCTTCATGATCATCATCATGAGCGCCATCATCATCTGCTGCATCTGCTGCTGCGGATTCTGCATTCCGCCCATTCCGTTCATCCCGCCCATTCCGTTCATACCCATACCAAGCATGTTGCCCATTCCGCTCATGCCCTGATTACCATACATTCCCTGAGGACTCATTGCCTGCATTGAACCCCAAAAATCAATACTCATATTATTGTACCTCTCCTTTCATGTGTTCCCCGATTTCACTTAATTTCCTTCTGGCTATATATATTATCCCACAAAAGTGCAAAAAGGTAAGTTAACAAAATGTAAATTTTGTTAAAAGAATATGAACATCGATTAAAAAAATGTTAAATTTTTTTGCGCATTGAATTCGAGGAGAAATTTTTGTCAACCGACAGCTGATCCGATGTCATGGAAAATCCGGAAGGCGTTCGGATCAAGTTTTCATATGTATTTCAGGGATCTAGAGATCCAGAGGTCCAGGGATCGAGGGATTGAAAAAGAATTTCTTCCAATGACTACTTGAACACCAGGCTACTAAGAAATCCCGGAAAATGGAGCGAGAGAGTCAGATACAAAGAATTCTTCCTTCCCTGGATCCCTCGGCCACTTGATCACTGCACAACTATCTGGAAATATGGGATCCGAAACCGGAACGCGGCGCTCTACTTTATTGAAGGGGAGGCCAGCGGCATCAGAATCTTAGACAGGATATCGAACTCCTCTCCGAGGCGCCTCAGGTTCTTTTCTGCGCCGTCCCGGTCCCCGTCCCTGGCGCTCGATTCAACAGAGGCGGCAATGTCTCTGAAAAGCCTCGCCGAGATGTTCGACCCTGCCCCCTTCAGAGCATGGCTCGTGCTCCTGGCTGAGTTAAAGTCTCCATAAAGAACCGCCTTCTCAATCTTCGCCATCTGATGAGGCACATCGTTCAGGAAGATCGCGGCAATCTCAGCCATCAGCTCCTCGTCGCCTCCAAGCCTGGAGAGGAGCTCATCTCTGTTGAAGTGCTCGATTGCTGAGATATCCTTCTCCGGTCCCTGGGAGAATCCGAACTTCTCCAGCACATCCATGACCACCTTTGTCGTGATTGGCTTAGCGACATAGCCGTCCATGCCGGCCTGCAGACAGCGCTCCCTGTCTCCTGTCATTGCATACGCAGTCATTGCGATTATCGGAATGTGCTTCCCCGTTCCCTCCTCCGACTTCCTGATCGCCTCCGTGGCGGTGAATCCGTCCATCTCCGGCATCTGCACGTCCATGAAGATCAGATCGTATGGAGCGATGTCGAGCGCTCTGATCGCCTCGAGGCCGTTCGCGACTGCATCCGCTCTGTAACCGAGCTTGTCCAGCATTGCCAGAATGACTTTCTGGTTCGTAATATTGTCTTCGGCAAGCAATATCCTGACCTTGCGCGACTTCTCATCCGGCTGAAGCGCGCCATCTGCGGTGAAGCGGGCTGACGCGAGCGAGGATGAGGCGTGGAGCTCCCATATGGCTTCCGCGAGCTGGGCTATCCTGATGGGAGGCGAAAGGACCTTCAAAGACTCGTCGTGCTCTCCGGCGCTGCGGCGGACGCTCTGCGACTGCGGATGGACGAGGATGAAATGCGTATCCGCAATCGATGGCTCTGCCTTTACTCTCTCGAGCAGCACAGGAGGCCATGTCTCCCCAGCCGCGCCGACAGATATCACAAGGTTGAAAGGCGAGCCCTCGCCTGCGGCTTCGACGAGGTTCTGCCAGGCTTCCTCCTCTGTAGACGATTCCCGGTATGAAAGGCGAAGTATCTTCAGCAGCTCGCAGAGCGCGTGCCTGTGTATGCTCCGGCTTTCCACCACCAGAATCCTGAGAAGCTCGGCCTGCTCGACGTGATATGCTTCTCCCGCTTTCTCCTGCCGCTCGAAGGTCGCTGTAAACCAGAATGTGGAGCCTTTCTGCTCCTCGCTTTCGACTCCGATCTTGCCGCCCATCATCTCGGCCAGCCGCTTCGAGATTACGAGACCGAGCCCTGTCCCTCCGAACCTCCTGGTCGTGGACGAATCCACCTGCGAGAACGATTGGAACAGGCGGCCCATCTTGTCCTGCGGAATGCCTATTCCGGTATCCATCACGGAAAAGCGGACGCTGACAAATATGGAGTCTTCCTTCTCCAGCGTGGCGTTGATGATGATTCTGCCGGAAGGCGTGAATTTGATCGCATTATGGGCCAGGTTCAGAAGGATCTGGCGCAGGCGGCCGGGGTCGCCTCTGAGGGCATATGGCGTGTTGCTGTCGATTATTGTGATATAATCCAGTCCCTTCTCATAAGCCTTCATCGAGCATATCTCGCTTATATCCTCCATTATCGAGAAGAGATCGAAGTCGGTCACCTCGAGGGACATCTTGCCGGCGTCTATCTTCGAGAAGTCCAGTATGTCATTGATTACTGAAAGGAGCGAGCCGGCCGATGCTCTCACGACTTCCGCGTATTCCCGCTGGTCTCCTGAGAGCTGCGAGTCGAGAAGAAGGCCTGTCATCCCGGTCACCGCGTTCAGAGGAGTCCTTATCTCATGGCTCATGTTGGCGAGGAACTCGCTTTTTGCAAGGCTGGCCGATTCTGCGGCCTCCTTTGCCTTCCTGATTGCCTCTTCCATCTCCTTTCTCTCGGTGATGTCGAAGAGGATCCCGACTATGCCTGCAGGGCTGCCGTCGCCGTCCAGATAGGGCGCCTTGTGGAAGACCACGCAGCGCAGCAAGCCATCTGCATTCCTGACATTGGATTCATATGCCTGGATCACGGACCCTCCGTAGATATCCAGATCTTTTTTATTGTGCTGCTCTGCTATATGAGGCGGGAGGATATCGAAGACGGTCTTGTTCATGATTTCCATCCTCGATTTCCCGATGAACTCCTCGAATTTGGTGTTGCAGCCCTTGTAGGCGCCTTTCAGGTCCTTGTAGAAGACAGGGAGCGGGATCGTGTCGAGGATCGTCTCGATGAATCTCAACTGTGCCTCGATGGTGATCTCCGCGTTCTTCCTGATCGATATGTCATATGCTGCTCCAATGATCTCTTCCTCTCCCTCTGTCTCGATGAGCCCTCCTGAGAAGTCAACCCATCTCTCATGCCCCTCTTTGGTGAGCATCTTGAACTCGTAACGTCGTGGTACAAGCTTGTTCGAGCCCTTCTCGAAGACGATGTCCAGGAACTTCTGGTGGACTATCTTCTGGATGTCCAGCTGTAATGATTCCTTCTGGGTGTAGCCTGTCAGCACTCTGAAGAACGGGTTGACATACCTGAACCTGTTCCCTCTGATTATGAATATGGCTGCAGGGAGAGTCTCTGCGAGCTTCCTGAACTTTTCCTCGCTCTCCTTCAGCGCCTGTTCCGCTTTTTTTCTCTCTGCAATGCCGATTGCCATCGATACGAGGTCTGCCATCGACTGGGCAAAGTGCTGCTCTTCATAGCTCCAGTTGTGCGGAGAGTCGCCTGTGTGCTCGAAGGAGAGCAGTCCGATAAGGTTTTTTTCCAGGCGGACAGGGACATCGAGAAGCGATTTGATCCTGCGGGAAGGCAGGTAACTGCCTGCAAACTCCCGGGTTCTCGGGTCCTGGAAGGCATCGTGGGCTATGATGGGGCGTCCCTTTTCCAGTGATTCGAAATAGGCAGGGTAATCGTTGACAGAGAGGGCGTTCTCTGTGGTGTGGGAGCCTGTGTCCATCGAGTACAGATCGAGGCACGTCACCTTCCTGTGCGGCTCGTCAAAGAGCCATATGCTCACCCTGCCTACATCGATGGTCGTCGCCGACGCTTCAGTGATCTCCTTTATATCAGCCATAAGGTCGCCTACGAGCATCATCGTTCTCGTCATTATCTTGGCGAGTATGGTGTACTGCTTCTGCAGCTGAAGCTCTCTCGCCTTCAGGGCGCTGAGGGCTCTGTTGCGCTCTGTCGTATCTATTGCGATGCCTGTGAAGCAGTCTGTCATCTTTTTCCCGGTCTGTATTGGATTGAGAGACATGTGCAGCGTTATCGCGCTGCCGTCAGGCATCTCATATTCACCGTCAAAACTGGCTGACTCGCCTTTTCTTATTCTGGCGAGCGCCTCCTCGACGGCGGCCTGGCTGCCTGATGCCCAGATATTCACGAGAGGCTTCCCCAGGATGTCCTCCTTTCTGAAGCCCAGCGTAGTCAGGCCTGTTCTGTTGATGTGCTGGAACTTCCCTTCACTGTCAAAGAGGGCTATGAAGTTCGGCGAGTTTTCAAACACATTGCGGTAGGCCCCCGTAATCATTGTGTCCGGCCAGGTCATGTGAATTCTCAATCCCGCGTATATCAGCGAGAATGATATGACAAGCCATACGGACGAGATTATGACCAGCGAGTTGGGGTAGCTGTCCGAGAAAAGAAGCAGACAGGACTGGGTCAGTGACACGGCGCCGAGAGATAGCCAGACTATCCGCATCTCCTTTCTCTTCAATGCAAATAAAAAAAAGAAGATCGTGCAAATCAGAAAGAGTATGGAAAAACATGAAAAAATCAGATAGCTGTATTTTTCTATATAATCCAGAACCATGTGAAGAATTCCTCTTTATCCGGAAAGATGCAGTGATTGTAAGATTTCAGGTCCTGTGAAGGAGATCGGATTATTTATCAATCTTTTAAGAATTCACTGTCTGCAGACCATTACCCTTTTACTCTTGTGATGCTTCACTGCCCGCCTCGAGCCGGATTGGCATGCGCGCTCTTGCCCAATCGGCCTTTAATATATACAATATATATGAATATCTTTTAAGGAGCGTTGTGAAATGAACTGCTTTGGAAGTAAGCTCAGCCTTTTCACGATAATGTTTCTGTTTATCATATCCCTGTGCCGGGGCGGCGCGTATTGCGCTCCCCGCTCTCAGCAGTCGGAAAAGCCCGAGCTCGTCCTTAACAGCAATCATGGAGGCGAGGTTTCCTCACTGGCATACTCGCCGGATGGGCGATATCTTGCATCGGCAAGCTGGGACTTTACAGTGAAGATATGGGATGCTTCAGGCGGGGAGCCCATAAGGGTGCTGAGCGGCCATAAATATCAGATCAGCACGGTGAAGTTTTCCCCTGACGGTGAGCTGGTAGCCACTGCTTCCTGTGATGGAACTGCAAGAATATGGGAAGCCAGAACCGGCAGATGCGTCAGTATTCTGACACACGGCAACTCTCTGGTGCAATACTGCTTCTTTGCTTCAGCAGGGAAGAGCCTTGTCACAGGGACTGATGATGGAAGAGTCCTCGTATGGGATCTCGCTTCACGCAGATGTATCAAAACCGTTGTGGAGCCATCGAAGGGACTCAATGCCCTGGAACTTTCGCCGGACGGGCGGTACATTGTCACGGTCGGGAAGGATTCAGCTGCCAGGCTCTGGGAGCTGTCATCGGGAGATTGCGTCAATGTCTATCGAGAGATTGAGAAACTCTGCGGGCCTGCTTCGTTCTCCCCTGATGGCGCTCTCATCGCGTCCATCTCCAATGAAGGCAGCATAGTCCTGTGGGAAAGGGAATCCGGTTCAGTAAAGAGGAAATTGAAGGCTCCAGAGAGCTCTCTTGGCAGTCTTTCGTTTTCCATAAATGGAAGATATCTTGCATCAGGAGCGTCCACAGGCTCGATCTACATATGGGATATGAGATCCGGAGATCTCAGCGCGACTCTCAGGGAAAGCTCATGTCAGATCAGATGCATTGCTTTTTCTCCGGATTCAACTCATCTTGCTTCCGGTGGCCGTGACGGAAAAAAGGACGCATCCCGGAGGTCAATCCGGATCTGGAATCTGAAGCACAGGAGCTGTGAGCGTGTCATCTCTGGAAACAGCAGCCAGATGAGGGCAATCGCCTTTTCACCTGATGGAAGATCTTTGGCTGCAGTGGTGGAGGGATTCAGAATTCTTGTGAAGGATGTCTTGACTCTGAGGACCGTGATGACTCTGAAGTTGATCATGAAGTCGAATGAGATGATACAGTGTCTCAGATTCTCACCGGACGGGAAATATCTGGTCGTGAGCGGCTCGAGAGGCAGCATTGCCAGATGGGACTGCAGTGATGGCCGCTGTGTGAACAGTCTTGCAGATACGAGGACTATGGAACAGTCAGTGGATTCAATCGCTTTTTCAAGAGATGGCTCAGTCCTTTTCACCTCCATTGCATCAGGCAATATACTGGCCTGGGATCTGAAAGACGGGCGGTTGATCGCAGAGATGAAAGGCCAGGTCGGCAAGATTAACAGGATGGATGTCTCGCCTGACGGCAGATATCTGGCCTCAGGCGGATCGCAGGGAGTTTTGAATCTCTGGGATATCTCCACCGGAAAGCTCAGCAGAGCGCTGCAGGAGAGGGGAAATGATAAATTTATCTATGATCTGGCGTTTTCTCCTGATGGCTCCAGGATTGCGATGGTCGGCAGCGAGTCAGAAAATCAGGCTGGTGATTCCAGAACTGATCGGCAGGACAGCAAAGTCGGCACAGGCAGGCCCAGGCAGATAATGAAAGTCTGGGATCTCGCGAATGGGCGGTCGGCGACTGTCAGTGACCATATTGGCAGTCGCCTGCATTTTTACTATGCAGTGGCTTTTTCACCGGATAGCCGGTATATTGCATTCGGGGGGCTGAATACTGGCATAAAGATATATGACTGCGAAAAATCATCGATAGTCAGAAGGCTTGCAAATCAAAGCAGCGTGGTAATCGAGCTCTTCTATGTTCCGGGAAGAAGCCTCATGCTCTCAGCCGGACATGATGGGGAGATCAGGCTGTGGAGCACCGATTCCTGGGAGCTTCTCGCTTCTCTGATTCATTTCTGTGACGATCAGTGGGTCACCTATACTCCGGAAGGCTATTTCGACTGCTCAGAAAAGGGAAAGGACTACATAGGTTGGACTGTGGGCATGTCTCACTATCCGTTCTGGCATTTCTACGATGAGTTTTACTGTCCGAACCTCTTCACGATATTGATGTCAGGAGAGAGCATAAGGAAGAGGCACGATCTGCGCAGAGGCTTCTCCATCCCTCCTGATCTGGCCATAAGGGCGCCGGGAAAAGGCCAGCATCTCGATTCTGAATCAGTCGAGGTTCAGCTCCAGGTAACCGACAGGGGCGGCGGTGTCAGCGATATCCGTTTTTATCACCAGGGGAAGCGTATTGACGGCGGAAAGATCAGCGCCGGAAAGCAGGAGAAGGACGAGGTCAGGACGATCACTTTCCCGGTTCAGCTGCTGAAAGGCGCCAATGTTATCAGGGCGGCGGCTTACAGCGCCGATCACACTGTAGAGAGCCGGCCGGCAGAGGTGATGGTCTATCATGATGAACAGGAGCCGCCAGGTGGGAAGGCAGCCGGAACTCAATACGTTCTGGCTGTTGGAATCAACAGGTACAGGGAATCCCTTCTCGATCTCGGCTCTGCCAGGCAGGATGCCGAAGCGGTTGCCGCCTGCCTGAGAGCACGCTGCGCGAATATGTTCAGGGAGCTGAATATCACAACGCTCTATGATCTCAGCGCCACGAAGGAGAACATAATTAAGGCTCTCGAGGATTTGAAGAGGAAGGCCGGGCCTGCAGACGAGGTGGTGCTCTTTTTCTCCGGCCACGGAGACATAAGCCCGGGCGACGATGAATACTATTTCATCCCAAGCGACTTTGCCATAAAGGGAGACGTCGGCTCCATGTACAGAAACGGAGGCGTTTCAGCAGGGGCTCTGGGGACTCTGTGCGGCGATATAAAGGCGAGAAAGATCCTCGTGATGTTCGACAGCTGTCACTCAGGAAGAGCGGCGACGGCTTTTCAGAAGATGTCTGAGATCAAAGCGATCAGGATGCTCGCGAAGTCCACAGGGCTTCACATAGCCACGGCCTCGACAGATGTCCAGACAGCAGGCGAGGTGGGCGATCTCGGCCACGGCATCTTCACATATGCGATTCTGGAAGGCCTGTCCGGAAAAGCGGATTCCGACAAAGACTCCATCATAACGGTCCTCGAGCTTCTCCCCTTCATAGGCGTAGAAGTAGAAAGGCTGAGCGAGAAGCATATGGGGAGGAAGCAGTACCCTGTGACAGACTCGCGGGGCATGGACTTCCCTCTCGTAATCCCCTGAGCGGGCTTCTGATGGATGCCGGCTTCTGCAACCGGGCCGCCTCTGCCTCTTCACATCAGGCAGGCTGAGCGCATAGGAATTCTCCGCGCCTCATAGAAGTTAATGAGAGAGCAGAACAATCTCTGCAGTAAGAGCTTCAGCCATTTGGCAAAGGAGGACGACCATGATCAGAACTTATGTGCAATTAATCTCTTTCCTGCTTGTATGCCTCATTGCAGGCAGCCCCGCTTCGATGGCCGGGCCGCTCGACAACCCTCCTTCCACAGATGACGGCAGAAGCCTGCTGGGAAATCCGAAGGCCGACACCCCCAACAGGGTGAACATGTTTTACAACAACAAGTCATGCGTCGGATATGTGTTCTTCAACAACTCGGAGCCGTACATCCTGATCGACTCGATAATTAACCTGTTTCCGAACGGCCCTGAGATAACCACGCAGGAGGGCTCGGCCATAAGCTCCGGGATGGGCCAGGTGCCCACACAGAGCGGGGGATCCATAAGCGTCAACGGAAGCGTGGTGGATGTCTATTATTACAGGAGCAAGTGCTACATCAACCTGCTGAGTTACTGCGCCGCCGTCGGGCTCATACCGAAATACGCGCAGGGGACTCTCATCTTCCTCACGAAAGGCGATGTGAAGTTCAACATACCTGCTGCGTCGAGCATGCCTGTCAACGTCTCAGTAGGCAGTATCACTTCGGGAAGCAACTCCGATCCGGTAAACAACACGTCTTACATAATGGAAGTGTCGCTCACAAACACGACAGGCCAGAGCATCTCGCTTACTCATCTGAACTTCATAGTCGTCGGCAACAGCGGCAAGGCATACGTGAGCGTCAAGGATATGGGATATACGGTGGTGTTCGGCGGTAACGACACGCCGGACAGACTCGTGCTCGATCCGAATCAGGCGCATTCAATAAGGCTGACCTTTGACCTGCCAGACGACGATTCTCCGAAGAACTTCGTCATAATGCAGGGGCAGAGGGTTCTGGGCAAGGGCGCCTGCAGCTGAGGAGGGTCTCGCCTCCCGGCGCGAATCAGGCGGCTTCACGGATAAGCCGGGATTCTGTTACCTTGCGGGCTGTTTTTTCAGCTTTTCCGCCATATCATGGGTCATCACGCAGCGGAACCCTGTATGTGACAGGCTGGTGTCGGGGCTCGACTTCAATCTGGCGCTGGGCCGGTATCCTTCACAATGGCCTCTGGCGGAGAGGAACGAGCCGCCCCGGATCACCTTCTTCGGCGCCGTCGGCTCTGCAGGATCCAGGCTGTCTTCAGGCCCTGCCGGATCTACGGTGCTCTCCTTACCGCTCATGTTTTTGTAAAAGTCGTAGCGATACCAGTCGCTGCACCATTCGCAGACGTTTCCTCCCATGTCATACAGGCCGAAGGAGTTGGGTTTGAACGATTTCACAGGCGCCGTGTCCCTGTAGCCGTCTCTGGCTTTATTCTGATACGGGAAGGGGCCCTGCCAGAGGTTTTCCTGCGGCCTGTCCTCCGATGGCTCCTCATCGCCCCAGATATAATGCTTTCCATCGTAGCCGCACCGAGCCGCGTATTCCCATTCCGCTTCAGTCGGAAGGCGCTTGCCGGCCCATCTGGCATATTCTGTTGCGTCATACCAGGAGACATGCACGACAGGGTGCTCGCCCTTTCCTTCGATTGTGCTGCCCGGCCCCTCAGGATGCTTCCAGTCCGCCCCGGGAACCCATGTCCATTCTCCGGGAGACTTGCTTCCTTCTCCAGGGAGCGCGAATATGATCGATCCGGGCACAAGCATGTCCTTTGAAGGAGGCGGCGTATCAGGCGGGAGCTGCTTCATGAGCTCATCGAGATCTGGCGGCTTTTCGGCGGTGGTGATATAGCCTGTGGCCTTCACGAAGGCCTGGAACTGGCTGTTCGTAACCTCCGTCCTGTCTATCCAGAACCCGCTGACCTTCACCCGGTGCTGCGGCTTCTCATCAGGAGGAGCATCGGCGTCGCTGCTTCCCATCGTGAATGTGCCGCCTGAAAGCCAGCACATTCCTTCAGGCGCAGGACTCTCTTTTCTGCCCGTGCAGCCCGGACCTGAGAAAAACAGGCAGATGCATAATGAAAGCGCCAGAAGGGCCATTAACTGAGTGCGTATAAGCGGCATGTGTCGGGCATTCCTCTCTGAATCTGGATAGAGCCTGTGCTCCACAGAAATTTCTTCACTGCCACTCAGGCATCCTCTTTATTGTAGTTCAATGCTGGTTGGAACAGCCTTCTGAGTCTTCAGTCAACGCTCCGCATCAGTTCCCGGGCCAGCCGGACAATGGCCTGCCGTTGTCAGCGGGCTTCTGCTATCTCCTCCCATCTCCACATCCCCTGTACTTACACAAGAATCCGGCCTGCAAATATTAACACTGTCGCGGCATCCAGGGATGTCAGAAACAAATTGACTTATTTCAGGTTATGGCTTAAACTCTATAGGAAGGATCGAACAATAATCAAAGAGGTTCCGCTTACCTCTTCATGGAGCAATAATGGAAAACCAGACAGAGTCACCCGGGGCTTCAGCCCGGGAACAATTCGATATCAACGAGAGAAACGGGGACGGAAACACACCGCTCCACGGCGCGATAATGATGGCGCAGCCGGATCTCGTCCAGCTGCTTGTCTCGAAAGGCGCTGATATCAACGCTGAAAATAACGATGGCAGTACGCCCCTTCTCGTGGCGGCATACATGATGGCGGCCGGGCCTGCCGCCGTTGACGGGATCAACAAGGCTCTCAGCGCCCAGGGCGCCGAGATGAGGCCTGTCGAAATCTTCGATATGATAGCCGTATTTCTGATCGCAAGAGGCGCAGATGTCAATGTCAGGGACAGGAACGGCTTTACGCCGCTGCATATCGCGGCGGCGACAGGCAGGCCGGGACTGGTTCAGCTTCTTATATCAAAAGGCGCCGATGTCAATGCCGTAACCAATGAAGGCTATACCGCCCTGCACGGGGCGGCCGGAAAGGGCTACAGGGAAGCGGCCAGGCTGCTGATCCAGAGCGGCGCTGATGTCAGCGCCAGGGGATACAACAGCGGGACGCCTCTGCACCAGGCTGCGACAGGCGGCTATATCGGGACGGTGGAGTTTCTCTTATCGTGCGGCGCCGATATCAATGCCAGGGATATCGGAGGCGAGACGCCCCTGATCTATGCCGAAAGCGCCGGCCACCAGGATGTAGTCAATCTCCTCAGGCAGCGCGGCGCAACGGGATAGAACAATCTTTTATACAGCCGCGATGCGCCGGCTGTCTCTGCGCGATCTTCTCCTCAGGAGCAACGGCGAAGCGTTTCCTCTTTGCGGGCAGGCGCCGATCCCTTCCGGGGCGCGGCCGATCGGGCAGGCGCAGCCGTCTTCGCAGCCGGCGATGGCGCGCTTGAGCAGTTATGCCGGCCCTGCCAGAATCTTTTCCGCTGAATCCTCGTGTTTTTAAGGGCCATCCCCGCAGAAGCTCCTGATGCGCTCTCCGCCTGGTTTGAATGAAAGCTGTGTCTGACCACATCGATCTTCACTCTTATGAGCTTCTCTATATCGGCGAGAAACGGGCGCTCGTCAGCCGCGCAGAATGAACAGGCGTTGCCCTCCGAGCCGGCCCGGGCGGTGCGGCCGATCCGGTGAACGTAGCTCTCAGATTCGTTGGGCAGATCGTAGTTGATGACGTGCGATATATCCTCGATATCGAGTCCTCTGGCGGCAATGTCAGTCGCCACAAGCACTCTCATTTCGCCTGATTTGAAGCTCTGAAGGGTCCTGGTTCTCTGGCTCTGCGACTTGTTCCCATGGATGGCCCCGGCCTCGATCCCGTTATTGTTCAGCATCTGGGCGACTTTGTTCGCCCGGTGCTTGGTCTTAGTGAATATGAGGACGCTGGCCATCTCCTCCTGCCTGAGGAGCTCGAGCAGCAGGGCATTCTTATTGCCCTGATCGACGAAAAACACGCTCTGCCTTACCAGCTCGACCGTCGTCGCCTGGGGGGCGGCCTCGGCATGCACAGGCGCGGTGAGGAACTGCCCGGCCAGATCATCTATCTCAGGAGACATTGTTGCCGAAAAGAACAGGGAATGACGCTTCCCGGGCAGAGCCGAGATGATCCTGCGGATATCGTTGATGAATCCCATGTCGAGCATCCTGTCCGCCTCGTCGAGCACGAAAAACTCGACATCTTTGAGCCTTATGTAACCCTGGCCCATCAAGTCGAGCAGCCGGCCCGGCGTGGCGACGAGAATGTCGTTTCTCCTCTTCAACTCCTGAACCTGGCCGGCCTGGTTGACGCCGCCGAATATCACGGTGTGCCTGAACCTGAGGAAATGTCCGTAAGTGGCGAAGCTCTCTCCGATCTGCGCCGCCAGCTCTCTTGTCGGCGCGAGAACCAAGGCTCTCGGTGCACCCGGAGCAGGAACCTTGCTCTGTTCATACATCCTCTGCAGTATGGGCAGCACGAAGGCGGCAGTCTTGCCTGTGCCTGTCTGGGCAATCCCTATGAGATCCCTGCCCTCAAGCAGGTACGGTATCGATTTTTCCTGTATCGGCGTGGGAGTCTCATAGCCCTCCCTTGCGAGCGCCCGCATCAGCGGAGCGATTAAGTTCAGATTCTCAAAAAGCATTTTTCTACCTCTTTTCTTATTGTGGCATCTTTTCGCAAGAATGCCCGAGCGGGAATCCAGAATATGCCGGGGTCATTATCAGCGTTTACTGCGAAGGTGCTCTCTTCGCGGAAGGGAGGCAGAAAGGCAGCAGGCGCGCCAAGCTCCGTTTTTCAAACCGCCTGGCGATCTCCGAAAAATCATGGATAAGCCTTGCTCATTATAGCACAAAGATTTTCTTTTGCAAGCAGTTCCGGGAAAAGGGCGAAGCACTGTCATTTTCATACAGTGTAAAGCGGAGAGATGGAGAGAATGATGAGGCGGGGAGGGATTTTGAATATCCCATGCTTATTGATAAACGCGAATCCAGTCTGTATACAGGCACATAGGGAAGGCCGTTGTGCGGTCCGGATTTCCGGGCCATCCTCCTCCCACCGCCAGGTTCACGATTATGAAGAAAGGCTGGTCGAAACTCCAGAATGCATTTTGTATCTTCATTACGTCGGACTTTGTGACCCTGTGGCAGGGGCGGCCGTCGAGGAGCCATGATATGCCAGTGCCGTCCCATTCGATCTCGAATATGTGAAAGTCCTCGTCGAACCTCGTCGAACCTCTGCCTGCCTGGCAGGCTGCAGGCTCCCGTGATGCCTCTGTCGCCTGAATAACCCTGGCCGTGAAGGGTGCCGTGGATTGTCCAGTCGTTTCTCGAATCAGGGAAGATGCCATTGTGGTCATGGAGGCCGCCTGCAAGCTCCATGATATCGATCTCCCCGCATCTCGGCCAGGAGGCGCTGTCTATATCATCTCCTATCATCCAGAAAGCAGGCCAGGAGCCCTGCCCGACCGGCAGCTTCATTCTCGCGGTGATTCTGCCGTATTGAAAGATGTGCCGTTTTTTCGTAGTAAGGCGCGCCGACGTATAGCTCCCGTACTGATTTGCGTCGTTTACCCTGATGGCCTTTATGACCAGGCAGCCTTCCCTTACGAAGGCGTTGTCGCCGCCTGTCCCGTCGTCGCGATAATCCTGGAGCTCCGAGTTCCAGGCGTGATCCCAGCCTGTTCTGGTCGTCTCGTAGCTCCACGATGAGAGATCGATCCGGCTGCCGTTGAACTCATCGGCCCACACAAGCCTGTTGAAAGGACTCCTCCGGGCCTGTTCCGCGCTGCAGGCAGGGCCGGACAGCAGGGCAGGCATCATCAGAAATAAAACTATCAGGTGTTGAAGCTTCATGTATATCCGTCCTTTTCTCGTGAGTTATAGAATTGCGCAGGCAGGCCCCGGCCATTGAACCGTTTCCGATATGCCTCAATGGATACCTGGCTCCGGTCAATTCTGCTTCCTGCCGCAGTCATCCTTTTCAGGCAGACCGGTCTATGATGCAGGTGTGAGCGTCCAGTTGCTTCCAGACTGAAATGCTTTCTGAATGATGCAGTTGATCTTATGTTTTACAGGAAAACTTCATCGTTTACAGATAGCAAGGATACCGGCAATTATTCACAATGCACCTCATTCTGACCTGCACTCGAGCTCAGGAGTCTTCTCAGGCTGCGAAGGGAAAACAGGGCAGGGCCTGAGTATGTTTCCCATCCAGCAACTGACAACAGAATCGATTATGCGCTGATTTCACCTGGCATTGCAAAGGGTGTGACGGAGGCGGGAGTGCATCATTCAGATCACGCCAGCAAGGCTTTCGATCATCTGCCGGTATACCTTGCATTCGATATCGGAGAAATCAGGAAGCCGGTCTGAGAAAAAGGCCGGCCATTACGGCCTCACTCCTCTGAAGCATCTTCGCCAGTTTAATCGCTGGCTTTCATTTTTTCCATGGCCCGGCTTTTCCAGACCATAAAGGGGCTGCCTATGGACAATCTCACCGTTGCAATGGGCGCAGAGTCAGGCAGGCACCTCTTTGCGCAGTTCATAAACGGACGGGGGGTAGACGGGAATTGCTGAGACAGCTTGGGCGTCTGCCTCCTCGCTGTATTTACAGAGCTTCAATTTCTTCGCAGCTCAGGTCTGTCAGTTTCATTATTGTCTCAGTATCTGTGCCATTGTCTTTCATTTTGCGCGCTACTTCGAGCCTGCCCTCAATCTTGCCACGCTGTTCGGCTTCATATATTCTTTCGGCTTCGATGTGGAGCGTCATCTGCCGCGACTCCATCAGCGCCCGGACCATGTCATCCTTTGTCGCCTCGCGCATTTTTCTTATCGCCATAACGATTTCCTCCTCCGCCTTCAATGTTTCCGGCAGGTTATGGGGATTGCTGGTATATTTTTCACCATATTTCAGAATGTAAAGCCATTTTTCAAATCTGGTCATGAGCTGGCGTGGTTTTTCTTTTCTGAATTTAGGAAGCTCCACAAAATGCAGTTCCTTGATATCGGTAAGCTCACTCCCTGTTATTATGTTACCATACCTGTATGTATTGTGCAATTCGTTCTCATGCTCGAGGAGCACGAAATTGAGTATCGAGATTGTGAGCGTTTTCTCCAGATTCCTGAAAGGGTCGCCCTCCTTCAACTGTTCGGTGAAGAGCCTGTCGTGGTAATAGATGACCCTCTTGATATACGAGCTTTCTGCTCTTACCTGCATCTCTATGTTGTATCTTTTTCCGTTGCTGTCCTGCGCTTTCACGTCCAGGAAGCTGTGCTTGTCTTCCAGATATTCTTTGAGGTTAGCGGGATTGAGAAATGAGAGCCCGACTATTCTCATGCCTCCTTCCAGGCCGAGCAGCGCGTTGAGAAGCGCCCTCAATATCCTCTCATTCTTTTCATGTCCGAAGACATATTTGAAGACTATATCGTTTCTCAGGCTGAACTCAACCTGATCCTCCGCTGCCTGTGCCAAGACGATCTCTTCTCTGCAGAACGACCCGTTATTTTCAGTGAGTGCCTGATTATCATTGTTCTCTCTTTCCTTATTGAATGCATCTCTTTTCCCTGCCACGGCGATTCATCTCCTTTCATAATGTGTTCTCTTTTAGTGTAGGAGAATGATTTTGCCGTGATAAGTCTCCAATGTTAAAGAAAGTGTATCTTATGTTAATTTTTTGTAAATGTTAACATTTCTGCAAATTGTGAAGCTTTTGTCACAGATCTATTTCGAAAAAGTCATAGATATGCAACAATTTGGCATAATTGAACTGGTATACTGAGAATGTCAAAGAGAGAAAGAAAGACAGTAGGAGGAGCACAATGACAAGTGTTGGACTGAACAGCTACAGCGTGAACGACTCCGATTCATACAAAACCTCTATGAATAATTTTGTATCACAGAATCAGATCGAATCAGGTGCGGCATCTTCTCAGAATCCTGAACCGACCGGTTCGAACCTCTCGGCTTTCAGGCCGGATCAAGATTCCTTCGCCGCCTCAGACGAACTGAAGGAAATGAACGCCGAAGATGAAACTTCGCAGATGCTTGCCTGGAATACAGATGATGAAGCAATGACTACAGATGGGCAATATCTAGACAAAGCAGCATACAAGGATACTGTAAAGAACCTCCTTTCCAATAAAGATCAGAAAGCAGCCTTCAACGATTGGAAGAGTATACCCGTTAAACAGAGAAAAGAGATCTATGATTCTCTTGACAATAACATGAAAAGAGCTTTAAATGATAAGACATCCAACTGGGTCAGGAAGGAAGCGCTTGACAATCTTTCTAAAGAAAATCAGGGGACATTTTCAACATTTGGAGCCAATATGAATCTTGTGCCAAAGATTGGTTTTGAAAATGATCCTGAAAAGAAAGCCAGACTTGCGGCTCATGAATATGGCGACCTTATGAATAGCGCGGTCGGAGATTATAATGGACTCCGGACGGTCTGCGTCAGAATGCAGCATCCAATTGATGCTTCCAATAATTATGTTTCAACAGTAAACAGGGGTGGAGGGGCATGCGGAGAAATGTCACTTTCTCTTGTTGATACTTTCAATGGCGTTTTCGGTAATAAACAATATCCTGCCAACAAGAATCACAGGGTTGACTGCTGTCAGATTCTTGGAACAGGTCCCTGGGGAACCAACCACGCTTCAACGGACCTTAACATAGATGGGAAGCACTTCGTTTCAGATCCAGCCTGGTATGCCCAGAGCAAGAAAAGTTTCGAAGGATTTGGCGAAAGCGAATGGGTCAACAAGCCCGAAAAGGACTGGGTGAATTTCTGGAGCAAGTCAAAAGCATGGGGTCATGCATTGGATAAATTCGTTCTGGAGGATGGCACTCCCAAAGGTAATCAGATATATCCATAGAGAAGATCGAAAAAGTGAAAATGAAATCTCAGGCTCCCGGCATCGCAGCCCTCTTATGGATTGTGTCCTTTGTAATCATGATGATATCAAAGGGTGCCGGTTTCCCTCATGATCCGACTTTATGGTGCATATCCATCTTAATTGCCATCTGTGCATTGATTTTTACTATCATACTCGTGATATGGAGCAGTCATCAGTTTTTTCTGAGACTGAAAAACAAAGAGAAGATTGAGATCGCCGGCGGCTTTTGGTACTGGGCGGCTGTCGGCACTTTCCTGTGCATGATTTTCTTCCTGATTGCATATATCGCCATGTCTCAGGAAGATCCCGGTTTTATCAACGGATTCTTCAACGCCATCCGTCTTATTGGCTTCGGAATAACCTTTTTATCTCTCCCGGTTCTGATAGTGTATATGATATCCGTCTTTCGCAAGAAAGAAACAAAGAAGCTCTCCTTTGTGTTTCTCTTCTTCATGATGGTTCTGGAAGTCATATTGATCGTGAACGGAGTGGAGATGTGGGCAACCATAAGGCTGATAATGCTCCGTCTCTTCTCCCCGGGTTCCTGACTTCTGGGATCCTCCATAATGTCCAGGCTCTCCCCGGCCAGGCCTTTCAGGCGCGGTTCGTGCAGAAGGGAATTCAGCTCTTCAGAGCATCGGGCCGGATTTCGTTCTGCCAGCGCAGTAAAGAATAAGGAAACAATTATCAATGCCGACCACAAGTAGGACATGAGCCTGAGAAGCCTTTATTATGCTCAGTGGCGGCACTGAACGGGGCATTATTTGTGGCATCACCTGACAGTTTTCCGCTGGCGATCAGCCTGAACGATACCTTTACCCTGCAGGTGATTGGAATTCTTCCCGAAGGAAGACCCAGATTGTAATCGTCCGATAATATTGTTTTCTGATTGCTGAGAGCTGCCAATGAATACCATGATAAATCTTCCTCTATGAAGAGGGGCTCTCCGATGCTGCATCCAAGCGTCTCGGCAAGAGCCCTGGCTTTCTCCCGGGCTTTGAGCAGTGCCTGTTTTCTGGTCTCGTTCTGATATCCTATTCGTTTTGAATGATCATACTGAATGGTTCTTATCGAAACGCCAGGCTTCTCTGAGAGGCCGATCCACATCGCCTTGTAGTTGCCTGAAGATGCAGTTCTGAATACTATACTTGTGGAAGCTTCGTAACCTGACATAATCAACGTCTTATCTTGGTATTCGCGTTGCTCTCCATATTCCATATCGGCAATTCTGATATCTGTCTCTGGAACTCCCTGCTGCCTGAGGAAGCTGTGGACCTGATCCACAGACTTGATGCTGTCTTCAGCCACCCTGGACAGGTCTTTTCCTGTGTTTCTGACTGTGAGATTCCAGAAAATCTGATCAGGGACAACTTCTATTGTTGCAGTGCCGTAAACATCGATGTGGGGTGGAGGAGCTTCACCAGCCATCGCCGGGCTGAATGTGACAAGAATCAGAATCAGAACTGAAAGGATTGTATGCATATGTTTCCCTCCTGCAGGAGATTTGACTTGCCAGAGGCATTCGCTCCAATGAGAATATTAGGATTTCCCAGCTCCAAATCTGGTTTTTCGAACGTCCTGAAGCTCATCACTGTGAGTCTTTTTATTGCCATTGAAATTCACCATTGTTAATGATTTGCATGTATAGAGCGTTTATCATGCAGAATCATTGGCAGGATTATTAATTGCAATGTGAAAAATCTTAGCTATATACTGTAGGCCGGCCTGATATACAGTATCTCACCATTGCTTACGAGTCATTATAACACATTATGGGGGTTTCTACAATCCAAGCATCAGCTCATGTTCTTTTCAAACATATACAGGTGCATGGATTCCTTTATCCAGTATTGTTCTTCATTATTTCATGCACAGTGGGTGTACAGTGCATGGATGACAATACCATTAGTCCGGTTGCGAATGTTTTAAGGAAGCATGATGAGGAGGCTCTTATTTATTCTTTTGCTGGTGAAGCTAATGCAGAATGGGCCATTGTCGATCGGACGATTACTTATCTGCCTCCATCGACCTTCACCGAGCTTCCCATGAATGTTGTCAGGTTTTTGCAGGACGGAGGATATTCCATACCACAGGCTTATCATATCAGGAAACCGCATAATGTGATAAGAGGTGAATTCAGGAAAAAAGGATGCAAAGACTTGGCTGCGCTCTGTTCGAGAAAAGGTTTTTCATCAATAATCATTTTCTGGAGTGGCTCGGTAAAAGATTTTTCAGAGATATCAAAAAGCTCTGATAAAGCCTGGCTTCAGGGCCGGGGAGATGGGAAAGAAGCATATTCACGGGCAATCAGCGTGGTCGGGAAAGATTACATAGTCGAACATTACAGGCGCTATGGCGGGCCAAAGCCACCCCCAATAGATCATCAGGGAATAGATGAAGCTTTTGTGTGCAAAGCTTCATGGGTTCACTATCTATACAATGGGAAATGGCTGAGATTGACAGGGGCGGATTGAGCTGGAGATGGCCTGGCGGATCGGATTCTGCACTATGCTCAATCCCAGTCATTAATGATAGATGAAGGAAAGATGAAACAATCTTCCAACGCCGGAGCAGCTATCTGTATTACTCTGTGTCGAATGTTCATGAGAGATTTGTTAATAAAAGAGTCTGTCCCTATTTATTCTGCAGGGAGATTCAGCTTCTTCAGGATGTCGGGATCGATTCTGCGCAGCGTGTTTCGGGCCATCTCCCTCTCTTCGTCGGTGAACAGCGGCCGCCATCGCTCTCTAAGGACCATGGCCTCGAGCGACATGTCGAGGCGCCTGTGCTCCCATAAAATGGTCAGCCCTTCAGGAATGGAGTTCGATGACGAGCGGATCAGGTCTTTTGCCGCCTGCAGGCCGCCCTTCTCCTGCACGAGCTGCAGAAAGCGTGTGGCGTTGTAATTGCACTCTCTCTTCAAAATGTAGTAGCCTTCAATCAGTTCCTTGTGAAATCTCTTTTCCAGATCTGATGCCATTTTGTCACCTCCTGTCGGATTGTTTCTTCATTGATTGCTGCGACTATTGTTGTATCTGAGTCATTTTCGGTGAGAACGGGCTTTTCGCCAGGCCGGTTCTTCTCTCTGTAACGCGGATGCTTTGACCTCTTTCCCGGATTTGTAAATAAAAGATCTGTCACCAAGAAAAAAGGCGGGGTGATTAACTCCTCGCCTTTTTCTTCGCCGGATGTGCTTTCCGGTGAGAGTTGCTTCACTAATGAATGGAGGTGGCGGGAATCGAACCCGCGTCCGAAAAGGCCCCCACAGAAACGTCTACGAGTGTATCCTCTGTTTTATTTTCTCGGTCACGCTGCCTCCCAAAGGCAGGATGCAACGCTTCCCAGCCCCTTAAGTTTCCCCATTCCGCCCGAGGTACTGCGGTCTGAGTATCCGGCAGTTTTGGCGCCCATTCTGACCCTGCCGGCGGGGCCAGGTGGACGTGGTCGCGCTGTTAGGCGGCCAGTGCTAATTCAGTTCTGTTGTTTGTTTTTTCCTGCAAGATTAACGAGATTGCAGAAGCTCGACTCGCAATTTCTGCCAAAGCACTCCCCGTCGAAACCGTTCACCCCCTTGTCGACCTTATTATAGCACAGCCCCGGACACAGGGCAAGGCGCCGGAGAATAAAAAATACAGGCAGAGCCTGTATCTTTTAATATCGAGATATAGTAACGCTCAAAATAAACGCCATCACAAAACAGGGCTTATTTTGATTCCATGAGGCTTGCCTCATGGCGTTACTTATGCTCTTGAGTATAACTGTCGATAAATTTACTGAGCGTTGAATGAGCGGGTGAAGTCTATTGCCGACATGGAGATCTGCGGCGGAATCCTGTCGTCCTGCCCCATAATCTGCGCCAGGTACATCGGGAACGGCATCGCATTGTCTCCGCCCTTTTTGTACAGCTCCCGGGCCTTTTCCATGTCCTGCTCGAGGGCCTGCTTTATCTCAGGGTGGGACTGGGCTTCCGGGGACTTCATAATGTAGTCCACCATCGTCTTGAAGTTGGCCTCGGCCTGTTCGAGCGGCAGAGTAGCTGGCGGCTTGCCAGTCTTCTCCATCTCATCGAGGCGGGATATGTTCTGCTGGATGACTTCCTTCGCCTTCGCCTCGAGGGATTTTTCCTGCGGGGCCGATGCCTCCTGCACCTCTCCGGCGGCTTTCGCCTCAGTCGAGCCGTCGCCTTCAGGAGCTTTGCGCGCAGGCATCGTGTAGTTGTTGCCTCTCAGCTCGCCTATCACGTCGAGAGTCCTGTTATAGTAACCCTGAATGGCTGCCGCTTCTTCCGGTGTAGGTGGCGCTACCTGAACTCCCTCCACAGCGGCGCTGGTCATCTGCTCCCTTACCTGTGCTCTCTGCTGCAGTGGAGCCATTCCGATTCCCTGCGAATATCCCGGTATCCCTCCATATCCAGATATCTGGTCAGCCATGTCAGTCCTCCTCAATTCGTCGTTTTGAACACTTAAAACTGTTGTAATTTTTTACTGCATTTCTATTATATAGGATCCATGGCGTTTGTCAAGATCTCCAAAAACGCGATGCCATACTGTTTCAGTTTCCTGCTGCCTACGCCTGATATGGCAGAGAGAGCCTCCATGTTCTGCGGCTTATAGACTGCCATCTCCCTCAGCGTGCTGTCCGGGAAGATCATATAAGCCGGAATGCCACGCCCCTTCGCAAGGGAGGCTCTGAGGGCGCGCAGTCTGTCGAAGAGAGGCCTTTCATACTCCATATCTCCTGTGCGTTTCTTCTGGGCCTTTTTCTGCGCCCTGGTAAGCCTGGCGGTTGTGAGCGGCTTTACAAGCGTAATGGAGGCTCTTGTTCTGAGAAATTCCATCCCGGCCTCGGAGACAGACGCCACCTTGAAGCCGTCATCGCTTAATCTTAGCAAGCCCCTGCTGATCAGCTCTCTCGCGTAGAAGAGCCACTCGGTTTTTCCAGTGTCCCTGCCGATTCCAAATGTGGAGAGGGTGTCGTGCGAGTATTTCCTTATCTTCTCCGTGTCAGCCCCGCACAGCACATCCACGATATGATGGATTCCCATGCTGAAGCCGCTCTTCTGGCGTATCCGCGCGGCGCACGACAGGAGCATCTGGGCGATGACCGTGCCGTCGATGCTCTCCCTCGGGGTGAGGCAGTTGTCGCAAGCGCCGCATTCCTCCGCTTCGATGCCGTCACTGCTGACATAGGTCTCGCCGAAATATTTCAGCAGCTCAACCCGCCTGCATCTTCCGCTCTCGGCAAACTCCATGATCTGCCTGAGCTGGGAGCGGGCTACTTCCTTTTCGCTCTCATCTCTGATTTCTTCGATGAACTGCATCTGCTTCACGTAGTCGCCGGCGCTGTAGAGGAGGACGCACTCGCCTGGCAGGCCGTCCCTCCCGGCCCGGCCTGTCTCCTGGTAGTAGCTCTCCATGTTTTTCGGGAGGTCGTGATGGATTATGAATCTCACATCAGGCTTGTCTATGCCCATTCCGAATGCTATCGTGGCCGCCACGATCTCCGTCTTGTCGTGGATGAAGCTGTCCTGCCGGGCAGCGCGCTCCTTCGCATCGAGCCCGGCGTGGTAGGCGCAGGCGCGGTAGCCGCGCCGGACGAGAGCTTCCGCCACATCCTCAGTCTGCTTCCTCGAGAGGCAGTAAATGATGCCGCTCTCATCGCGATGGGATTCGAGCACCTGCAGTATCTGCTTCAGCGGCTCGTGACGCGCTATTACCCTGTATGAGAGGTTTGGGCGGTTGAAGCTTGCCACGTACTCTGCAGGCTCGGACATTTTAAGGTAAGTCGAGATATCGCCCCTGACGCGCATCGTGGCCGTGGCGGTAAGAGCCATTACGGGAACGCCGGGATACAGATCGCGTAGCAGTGAGAGCTCTCTGTATTCGGGCCTGAAATCGTGGCCCCACTCTGAGATGCAGTGCGCCTCATCCACTGCCATGAAGCCGAGATTCCACTGGCCAAGCAGTTCTGTCATCGACTTGACCTTTTCCGGGGAGAGATACAGGATTTTGAGCTCACCTTTCGAGAGCTTCTGCCAGCGTTTCGAAGACTCTGATGCGGAAAGTGAGGAGTTCAGAAATGTGGCGGGAATGTCCAGTTCGGTGAGGGCGTCAACCTGGTCTTTCATCAGCGCTATGAGAGGCGATATGACAACTGTCAGCCCCTCTGTCGCCATCGCCCTTAACTGATAGCAGAGCGATTTGCCTCCCCCTGTAGGGAGAAGGGCTATCACATCCTTCCCGGCCAGGCTGTCGCTGATGATCTCGCGCTGCAGCGGCCTGAAGGATGCGAAGCCGAAGTGAGACTTCAGGATTGCGCTCAGTCTGTCTTCGATGTGCATGAGTGTATATGCCTTTCTTCCATGTAGTAGCACCCCCCTGTGGGTGCTACTACTACACTGTATGTCTGGGCAGGCACGGGGGCCTGCCCTTACTATACCTTAGGTCTGGGCTGGTACGGGGGGCTGTCTCTGTATGTGTGGCAGGCACGGGGGCCTGCCTCTGTATGTGGGGCAGGCACGGGGGCCTGCCCTTACTGCATCTTAGGTCTGGTCGGGCACTGGAGGCCTGTCTCTGTATGTGTGGCAGGCACGGGGGCCTGCCCTTACTGCACCTTAGATCTAGTCAGGCACGGGGCCTGTCTCTGTATGTGTGGCAGGCACGGGGGCCTGCCCTTACTATCCTTTGAGATCCAGGTAGAGCGCCATCAGCTCGGTTGATGGCGAGATGTTCAGCTCGCGCTTCAGAATCTGAGTGCAGATCTGATACTGGCGGATGGCCTGCTCTTTCTGGCCCAGCGCCTGATGGCACTTCATGATCATCATGTGTATGTCCTGCCTGCAGCTGTCTATTGACAGGATCTTCTGACTGTAGTCGACGCAGACCTCGTACTTCTTGACCTTGAAGAAATGGCTTGCCAGCTTGACGAGGATGTCTATGTAGCTCTTTCTCACATTCTCCCGGAACTCGATGGCCCAGTCGGAGAAGTAGCCTTCCAGAAACTCGCCGATGTACAGCGCCTCGGCTTTCTGAAGCTGAGCGATCCCTTCCTCTTCCCTCCCGTCGTCGAGGAGGCGCGAGCCAGCCTTGTGGAAGTGCTCGAAATCCTTCAGATCTATGTAGTGCTCCGACTCCGTGTTGAAGCGGTAGAACTCCTTTTCGTGGAGTATGTAGTTCTCCTTCTGCTCGCCGAGATATGACTGGAAGAGCTGCCTGATCTGATACAGCGCCGTGTGAAGGCTCTGCCTCGCCTTCTTGGGCGGAGAGTCGGGCCAGAAGGCATAGAGCACCTTCTCTTCCGGGACATCCTGCGCCCAGTTGGAGAGCAGGTAGGCCAGCACGTACTTGGACTTCTTCGTCTTCCACTCGTCGTCCTTGATCAGGTGATCGCCGCTGGCGAGCCTGAACTTGCCGAGGCAGTAGCCGCGCAATACAGGGATGGCAGGCTTGCCTGAGATCTCGGTGATCACGGCGATTGCCTTCTCTCTGACCCTCGCGGAAGGGTCTTCCCTGAGCTGCTTCAGGAGGCCCTGCGCCTCCTCTGTGGCGATCTTCTGCAGGATCTCGACGAGGAGGAACCTGTTCCCCTCGACAGGCGACTGCACGAAAGATTCCAGCTCTTTCGTCGAGCGCTGCCCGATCTTGACCAGTATCTCCTTGACGGCCTGCGCCTCTATATCGAGGGTCAGGGCCGAGAAGAGAAGCGGGAATACGCGCTTGCGCTCGAGGAGCAGTATGTCATACTCGTCAAAGCTCTTCACGAGAGTGATGAGGCTTTTAAGCGCGTCGGCGAACTTGTTCCTGAATTCGGCTGAGCGGGCGGCGTTGCCCGAGAACACGCCGGCCAGATAAAGGTCCGTAAGGGAGAGCTTCTGGTGGTCTTCCCACATCTCGAAGATCTCTCTGGCCTTCCGCAGGTTCTCCTCGGCCTCGGCCCACCTGCCTTCCTCGCCCTGCACAAGCGCCAGGGTGCACAGCGCAGTTCCCCTTGGAACCTTTCCCATCTTTTCGGCTATGGCGAGCGCCTTGTCTGCCAGCGCTCTGGCCTTTGAAAGCTCTCCCTGCTCGAGGAGGAGCCTGGCTATGCCGTCCATCGCCTCAAAGGAGAGCACGTCCTGCACGTCCTCCTCCATCTGGAGGCTCTCCTCGTAGGCCTGCATGGCTATCTGATGCTGGCCCAGCTCCCTGAACGTATGAGCCAGGCTTATCAGCGTCTTTCTCCGCTTCTGCCGCGAGAGCTCTTTTTCCAGCTCCTTTTCTTCCTCGGCGATTGTCAGATCGCCCATATCTTCCATGTTTTCCGACTCGATGACGGCCTGGAAGGCGGCAACGACCTGAGGATCGAAGAAAGTGCCGCTGCAGCGCACTATCTCTGCAACAGCCTCTTCCGGCGAGATGGCGGCGCGGTAAGGCCTTGCGCTGGTCATCGCGTCATAGGACTCGGCCACTATGAGGATCCTCGACTCGAGCGGTATCTCCTCGCCCTTGAGTCCCAGCGGGTAGCCCGAGCCGTCGAAGTGCTCGTGATGATGCAGGATCGGGATCGAGTATTCCTGTGAGCCCGGAATCGGAGAGAGCAGGTCCTTGCCAGCCTGGGGATGGCGTCTGACCTCGAGGTATTCTTCGTCTGTGAGCTTTTCGGGCTTGTTGAGAGTTGCCTCTTTGATCTCCATCTGGCCCAGATCGTGTAGAAGAGCCGATGTTTCGAGGACAGTCACGCTCTCTTTCGGGAAGCCCATCTTCTTCATCGTCTGCGCCGCCAGATATGCCACTCTCTTCGAATGGCCCGACATGAACGGGCTTCGCTCCTCCAGCGAGAGCGCGACTCTCTTCATGGCCGCGAGGAACTCGTCTCTCAGGACGTTCTGCTCCGTCGCGCCGGCGCTCGTCTTGTGGCTCTCCTCTATCGATTTCCTGACGCTCTTCAGGAACTGCTGGGCGTCGAAGGGCTTGAAGAGGTAGTCGTTGACTCCGAGTTTGATGGCCCTGATCGGGTCTTCAGTGCTGGCGTAGCCGGTCATTATTATACTTTTCAGCTCGGGCTGCGATTTCTTCAGTGTGGCCAGCGTGTCGAGGCCGTCCATGCCGGCCATGCGGATATCGCAGATGACCAGATCGAAGGAAGTCTCCTTTATTTTCTCGATTGCCTCATAGCCGTTTGCCGCTCCGGTCACCTCGAAGCCTTCGTCTTCAAGCACCACAAGCAGGGTGTCCCGCATTGATGGATCGTCGTCTACAACAAGAATTCTTGCGCTCAAAGGTCTACCTCCTCGTAGTATCTGAAATCAGAATGGAATTACTGTCCCTTTATAGATCCCTGTGAAGAAATTGATGAAGATATATCCCACATAGATTCCCAGAATGATATAGAAGAATATCGGGATGACTGCAAAAAACCTCTTCGTCGACTCTGCAAGCTGCTCGTCCAGGTAGTCCGCCGTCTTGTAAAGAGTTCTTGAAAGCTCGCCGGTGTCTTCTCCCGTGCCGACCAGCTGAAGGGCGATGGGAGGGAAGAGCCTGGTCTGTGTAATGGCATCTGTGAGCGGGATCCCCTTATCGATATTTGCAGTCATTGATTCGAAGCGCCCTGCAATGAATGCGTTACCGCATGCCTTTGCCGCGACACTGATTCCGTAGGACAGGCCGGCTCCGGCGTCGTAAAGAGTAGCCAGCGCGCGTGTGAACCGCGCCACTGCCACTTTCAGCACGAGGCCGCCGACGATCGGTATGTGAGCCACGATCGAGTCTATGGTCCTGCGGATTGCAGGGGCGTCTGTCATCGTCACATATGCGATGATGCAGAAGAATACGATGGCGTATGCAGGGACGAGCACTGTGAGGGTAAGGCGCAGATATGTCTCGACATGGCCTGTGAAGATGTAGAACAGAGGCGGCAGCAGAATGCTGGCGTGGATGATGACCAGCGGGTAGATCATCTGCGTGATGAAGCTCATCCTGAAGCTGTATATCCGCTCGAGGTAATCGGCGATCTCCTTGAATTTTGTATCGACGAGACCGACCTGCTCTCCCACGCGGACCAGGTTTATTATGTAATGATCGTTGATCCCGGGCAGCGTCTCTATCGCTTCAGAGAGAGCTTTCCCCTCCATGACATATCCGGAGATGCTCCTCGCGAACTTCTGCACCGTCCTCGACGGGGCGTTTTTCGCTATGCTCTCCAGCGATTTCGTTATTGGGACCCCTGCCTTGATCATGGTGGCCATCTGACTGAAGAAGAGGGCCTGTTCCTTCAGGTTTAACCGCAGCAATTCATTTCTCCTTGTATGGTCCTGCTATCGCCGTCGACAGCTTTTCAGGGTTACAGTACTTTTTCGCAAGTGCCTGCAATTCCTCTCTTGTCACCGAACCATAGAGAGAGGGAAGGCGATCGTAGTAGTCCTCGCCGAGGCCGAAAAATTCTATGTCCTCCATATGACCTGCTATCGAGGCGTTCCCTTCCAGGCCTACGGCTATCCTGTTTATCAGAATCTTCCTGGCTTCCTCCATCTGGGCCATAGTAACGCCGCCGTCTGCCACCTTCCTGAGCACCGACGAGACAATATCCCTGGCGCGCCCCACGTTCTTCTCGCTCGTGCCGTACATCATGAACCATGGGCCATCCGCTCCCCTGGACGGCACGTTGTAGCTCCAGATATAGTAAACGAGCCCTTCCTTCTCCCTCACGGCCTTTCCGAGAAGGCTCGTGAGCGTGTTGCCGCCCACTATGTAGTTCAGGATCTCCATGGCGTAGTATTCCCTGCTGCTCCGCGGAAGGCCCTTGCCGCCCATCGCGACTGCGACCTGCGAGGTCTCAGGGAGAGTCAGCACCCTGGTCTGCCCTTTCTCGACAGCCGGTATGACGCCCTGTGGAGCCACGGCTCCCGCCTGGGACTTTCCGGCGTCGCCCTTCCAGCCTGCAAAGCATTTCTCGAGCTTTTCCCTGAGCGCGTCCTTCGAAATATCGCCTACAAATACGAGAACTGTCCTGTCAGGCCTGTAATGGCTGCGGTGGAACGCCGCCATGTCTTCAGGAGACAGGGTCTTGACGCTCTCCGCGCTCCCCTTGATGTTCGATCTGTAAGGACTCCCTGCCGGGAAGAGCATCTCCCTGATGATCAGCGATGCCTGGCTTTCAGGGTCTTCAGCCTGTCTCCTGAGCTGTGAAAGGGTCTCGCGCCTCACTTTTTCGATTTCAGATGCAGGGAAGGAGGGCGATGTTATGTCGTCGGCCATCATCGACAGGACTGTGTCAAGGTTGGCGGCAAGGGTCCAGCCTCTTATCGGCGAGTTCTCCCTGGACGCCAGGTATGAAAGCGACGCGCCGAGCGAGTCCAGCTCCTCAGCGCGGGCCTGGAAGGTCCTGTTCCTGTTTCCCCGTTCGAGCATCGATGCGGTGAAAGCCGCCAGGCCTTCCTTTCCTGCGCCGTCGTTTACGCTACCTGCTTCGACGTATCCGTTTATGGTGATCGTCGGATATGTGTGATTCTCTTTGAGCAATACCCTCATTCCGTTCGAAAGGGCGAACTTCGTGAAGGCCAGTGTCTTCTTTGCGCCAGAGGCTTTCGCATCTTTCAGGCTTACAGGTACGGAAGCAGACAGCATCCCGCTGTTATTGGAGCCAGTCCCATACCTGCCTGCGGAAAGCTTTCCGTCTCTTCCGTGAAGACATTTCGGGCCTTCGGCTGATAATGTGACCGTATTGCAGCTCTCTCTCAGATCGAGCGGCGCAGATCCCGTACCGGCCGTGGCCTTGCTGTCATCGCTGTGGCCCGCCTCTTTCTTCTTCTCCTCTACAGCCCTGTACCATCCCACTGTGCAGCTTCCCGTGGACAGGTACCGTGACGCCGCGTCCTTTACCTGCGCAGACGTGACGGCGTCCACCTTGCTCACATATGTGTCGAGATAGTCAGGAACGCCCACTGCTTCGAACCAGGCCAGGTTCTCGGCTATGCCGGTGATGCTCTCCCGGGATCTGAAGAAGGACGATTTCACCTGGTTTCTGCCCTTCACTACCTCCTTCTCCTCAGGGGCTGTCACTCGCATCGATTCTACGGCCGCAAAGAGGGCCGCTTCGACTTCCTCGTGCGTCTTACCGGGCGCGAGGGTGACGCTGATGTCGTACATTCCCGGGTCCTTCGTATCCCACAGATATGAGCTCACTTTCGTGGCAAGACCTTTCTCCACAAGGGCCCTGTACAGCCTCGAGCTCTTCCCGCGCGACAGCAGGGCCTCTGTCACTTCCATCGTGTGGTAGTCCCTGTCCTTTATCGAAGGCGTGTGAAACGCCACTTCTATATACGAGTTCTTCCCCTTTTTGGTGACGATCGCTCTTTTCTGGCTTATCTGCGGCGGCTCGACACATGTCACGGCAGGAGGGGCGGCCTTTGACGGGAGGCTGCTGAAATATTTCTCAACCAGCTTTTTGCCCTCTGCGCCGTTGAAGTCTCCGGCGATCACGAGGACGGCGTTTTTGGGCGAGTAATATGTCCGGTAGTAAGATATCAGCGAATCCCTGCGGAGCTTCGAGACATCGCCTTTGAAGCCTCCGACCGTCCAGTGGTATGGATGGGCCGAGAAATGCAGATTCTCCACTTCGTTGGAGAGTATCTCCTGCGGGTTGTTCTCGGCTCCCTCGAGCTCGGCAAGCACGATGGTCCTCTCCTCCTTGAGCGCGTCATCGCTCAGTATCGCGTGGAGCATCCTGTCCGCCTCTATCTCCATTGCGAGCGGCAGATATCGCGGAGGGAGAGTCTCGTAATAACCCGTTACATCGTATGTGGTAAAGGCGTTGTATTCGGCGCCGGTGCTGTCGAGCAGGGCGTTGAGCTTTTCCGGCGGGAATGCCGCTGTGCCCCTGAAGAGCATGTGCTCGAGCACATGCGAAATACCGGTGGTGCCGAGTTGCTCATTTCTGGAGCCCACCCTGTACATCACGAACAGCGATACCACCGGCGCGCTGTGGTCGCTCCTGAGGATTACGGTTAGGCCGTTTGGCAGCGCATATTTTTCATTCTTCACCTCCGCCCCTGCCCGGTACGGCAGAAGAAACAGAAGCGCCAGTGAAAAAATGAAAGCTCGTACAGCGACATATTTGACCATCTGTGTATGCTCCTTTGCATGTATCTCTCGTCGTTATGAGGGCTCCCTGGCAAAGAAAAAGTTTCCTGGACTGTCCAGGAAACTTCAACACGGTACTTTATACTTTCCTTTATTGCTCTTTTATCAGTTTGATTCTCCTGTCCTGGCTCGGCGAGATCTTGCCTGTCTTTTTGATCCAGGCCTCCACGACATCTCTGGCTATATCGTCGTAGGCGAAGTTCTTACCTTTTTTATAGGCATCGAGATCGCCTGCTGTAAAGTAGAGGAAGTCAACAGTCGCCATCTTGTAGAATCTGTTCACGTCGAGCGGCCTGCCGTTTATCAGCAGGTTCTCTATTCTCTTTCCTTTTTCTCTTTTCGGGTAGTATGTGAAAGTTGCGCCGGCCACCTGCGCGCACTTAGGGTTCGCACAGTAATATTCGAGCACGTCAATGATTACGCTTCCAGGAAGCTCTATGTTGACTATGGCGTTGTCAAAGGGAAGCATCGTATAAACCGCGCCCTTTGTCAATCTACCCTTGTGCAGAGGGGCTCTGATGCCTTCAGTGTTGTAGACTACCAGATCGGCGTTGTAAGTGTCCTTTATCGCTTCTGTCACAAGGTTTCCGAGTGGAGTGTCGCCATAGCCTTCCGGTGCCTTGTTTATGATGTCTTCGGTGACGGTTGCAAGCTCCTCGTTCATAATCGGATCAACTTTCTCGCGGTATGGCTTCAGCATCTCCTCGACCTTGCTGTCAGGTTTGATCTCCCTGTCTATGACAGGTATCAGCTCGTGTTCGACGTTGTAGGAGAGCAGTTCGCCGGTGTCCTTCTTAATCTTCAGCTGGAGCTCGCCGAGATACTTGCCGTTGTAGCCGGCCTGCACTATTACAGTGTTTCCCACCTTTTCAGGGGTCTTCAGCACCGTGTGGCTGTGTCCTCCAATAATAGCCGTGATGCCTGGGATCTCGAGGGGAATTTTCCTGTCTTCCTCGATGCCGAGATGGGAGACCAGGATGATGGTCTTGATTCCCTTTGCGTTCAGCTCTTTCATCGCCTGCCTGATCGGCTCCTGGGGCTCGAGGAACTTCAGTCCCTTGATGTGCTTGGGGTTTGACAGAGTAGGCATATGAGATGTTATCACTCCTATTATGCCAGCCTTGACGCCGTTTCTCTCTATTATTATGTATGGCTTCAGCCACGTTGGGAGCTTCCCTGTGCTCTCTTCGATCATGTTGGCGCAGATTATGGGAAACGCGGCCTTTTTCAGCATCTGCCGCAGTTTGTCCTGCCCCCAGTCGAATTCGTGGTTTCCGAGGGTCATCACGTCATATCTGATATAGTTCATATACTTGATGACAGGCTCGCCTGCGAAGAAGTTGGAGATCGGGGTGCCCTGCGCGATGTCGCCACAGTCAATCAGCACCACCTTTCCGGGATTCTCAGCTCTCTTCTTCTCTATCTCTCCTGCCAGGTAGGCCGCTCCGCCGACATTCTCGGGCCTGTCGCTCACCGACTTGTCCTCTCTCGGGAGCAGGCTCCCGTGAAAATCGTTCGTGTGCAGTATTACGAGCTCTCCCTCACCGCTGTCGCTGCGCGACGGGACCGCCCCTGCGAACAGTATAAGCAGAATCAGCCCAATCACTGCCATGTGCCTTGTGTGTGGAGTGGATAGGAAATTCGAGCTGTGTTGCTTCATGTCAATACCTCCTGTGTTATTTGTTCTGGTCTGTATTAAAGCTCTTGATGCCATTCTCTCAGTAATGATTGATGTTTTCAGATGCAGAGACCGGCTATATAATCATCGATCCAGCTTGTCACATATTTAATACCCCGGATCTTTCGGCGCTATTCCGGCCCCTGCAGGTCTTCCTCCGTCCAGCCTCGTCCAGCCCGACAGGGAGCGCCTTTCAGAGTTCCCGGGGCTATTCAAACTCCATATGCCATGGGAAAAAGGAAAAGATGGCTTCTAGGACGCCTCCTCCAATTGCCCTTGCCTTGTCCGATATGGAATAGACGTCGATCTCCCTCCTCGGGTCGACATCGCCCACCTTCTCTCCGCTCTGCACGATTATTCCATCATTGATCAGGCCTCTGACCGTTCCGTCGAAGGGCGCCCTCAGTTCCGAGCCATCCACCGTAGCGACGATCTCGCCCTGCTGCACGAAATCTCCAAACTCCACATGGGACATGAACTTACCCCTGTGAGGAGCCCTGAGCACGCGCTCTTCGGCCTTTCCTTCAATCTCACCGGGGACCCCTGTATATGAGAGAGCCTCTCCGTGGCTGTATACCTTCCCTATGGTGTGGCCTCTCTTCGTCTCTACAACCCTGTGGGCGTCCCTCCCTGCGAGGAAGCCGGGCCCCAGCCCTATGACCAGAGGCGCCTGCCTGATCGCCGTATCTGTCGCAGTCTTCATCATCCTGGCGTCTATCAGGATGTGGGGCTTGAACTGCTCGATATATATTCCTTCCGGATCCACAATGACGGGTATGCAGTCCTGTTCAGGAGTGTCTGAGAAGGCGGTCCGCCTTCCCTTCACGTTCTCAATCTCGATCCCGCCTTTGTACACTGCTTCTCCAAAGCACACAGTCCTTCTTATCATCCTGGGCTCTCTCAGTTCCAGCATCACCGGCCTCATATGGCAGGCGAAAAGCCTGTAAGCGACGCCTGAGGCCATCTCCCCGCCGCCTCGAATCAGTATCCTGGGTTTGCTGTTCATCGCTGTTACCTGCATTACAAGATTCTGGGAAACGTGCTTATTCTCCGGAAGTGGCTGCAATACCTTGTGAAAAAGGATATTTTCCTGTTTTCCCTGTTCCTGCTGTTCTGATGGGTCCTTTGCTCATGAGCCCCGAGCAGATGAGGTGTGCCGGGCCAGATCGTCCGGCGTGTCTATGTCTTTCAGGATGCCTTCGTCCTCCACATCAAAGCTCAGAACATCGCCGGCGTTCCCTCTGACTATCGTATTGGCGCCCCTGTCAGGCGGAAGAAGGCGCAGAGCTTCATAGTATTTCGCTCCGAATATGACAGGGTGTCCTCTTCTATCCCTGAATCTGGGAATGGCTATCCCGAGCCCAGAGGCTCTGAAAGCCTCTATAAGCGCCGTGATTGTGTCAGACTTGATGAATGGCTGATCTGCGAGCGCGATCACCACAGCCTCCGAGCCTGGCGAGAGCGACTCGATGCCCTTCCTTATCGATGAGCCCATGCCTTCGCAGCATCTCTCGTTGACCACCGATCTGACCGGGATGCCGTCCTGTTTTATCTTCCCTGGCACAACGGCGTCCACGGAGAGCCTCTCTCTGATGCTGGCGTGCAGATTTCCAAGCACTACTATGATTTCGTCGACAGTCGAGTCGAGAAGGGCCCTGAGACTCTTCTGCGCCATCGGCTCCCCGTTGATCCCGATTATCTGCTTTGGCCTGCCCATGCGTGTCGAATCGCCTGCTGCGAGCAGTATCGCTGATATCATTTTTTTCTCCTTCCAGGCGCTGCGTCCGCGCTTTCATCGCATTGACTTACCGGCAGCGAACGGATCGTCATAGCACCTTATGCCCGTATTCATTGTCAGGGGACAGGCCGAAAAGAGGGCCGCGCAGGCACACCATATGCCTGTACCCGCTCTCCGCCAGTGATTCTGCGATTGAAAGCGCTGCGAGGCGCTGCGGCTCTTCTGAGATGCCGTTCAGGATGATGCGCGTCTCCCTGCTGCCAACTCTTCCGAGATACCCTTCCGGATGGAGGAGCAGGGCCGCAACGTCGGGCCAGCCGAGAACGGCGCCCTCGTCTTTCTGAAGCAGTCTCATGACGATTTCATGCCTGTGCACGTATTCCTCCGTGAGAGGCGCTCCGATGATCCCCATCCCTGTCACTGATATAACGATATCGCACTCGTCAGGTATGACCGGCTCATATGGAGCGTGGCCTTTCAGAGCTTTACCCCTGCTCCCGTCTGCTTCGACGAGAAGATGGTCCAGATTGTCCCAGGCCAGCAGCTCCTTTACCGCTTCAATGCTGATGGCATCCAGCTTTTTGCCATCTTCAGCGAGCCTGGAGCCTACAGTATGGAGAGCAGGGCCTATGCAGCTCTTTTTCCACCGCTCTCTGAAGATCTGCAGGCCTTCTCCGATAAGGAACCAGTCCTCTCCGGCTCTGCCTGCCGGTGCCGCTATCTTGGTGGTTGTCGAGATAATCACTCTCTTACCCAGTCTCTGCATCTCCCTGCCTAGCTGAAGCATGATTGCAGTCTTCCCGCCGCTTCCGGTCAATGCAATGCATCTTCCGGAGCCGCATTGCAGCGATTCAAAGAGTGTAGGCACCGGTCTTCTCCCTGTAAAGTGTCACTGAAGAATACTGCGGAGAGGCTCCCACCTCCTGGCAGTTGCCGGACTTTTCGCGCGGCCATGAAAAATGAAGGTAAAGGGTGAGATTTCTAGAAATATTACTGCGGTGTCATTTTGATATTACACGGCTAAGGAGATAGGCACATGGAGCTTGATGATGTAATTGAACAGGAGATGACGATCGAGGACCTTCTCCATATAATGGTGGAGCGCGGAGCATCTGATCTTCACCTGAAGACAGGCAGCGCGCCGATGATACGTATTGATGGAGAGCTTACACCTGTCACGTATGAGGTGCTCACGCCCGATGTGGTGAGGCGGATGATTGAGAGCATTCTCACCGATGAGCAGAAGGCCCGCTTCATTGCCGAAAAGGAGCTGGATCTCGCTTACAGCGTGCCGGGCCTCTCGCGCTTCAGAATTAATGTGTATCTTCAGCGCGGAACGTGGGGCACTGCCATCAGAGTCATCCCCGCCCGCCCGTTCACCATCGATGAGCTTAAGCTTCCTCCGATTCTGAAAGATCTCGCGATGAAACCGCGCGGGCTCGTGCTCGTAACCGGTCCGACAGGAAGCGGAAAGTCGACCACCCTGGCAGCCATGATCAACCATATCAATGAAAACAAGCGCTGCCACATAGTTTCAGTCGAGGATCCCATCGAGTTTCTGCATAAAGACAAGAACAGCGTCATATGCCAGAGAGAAGTCGGCGCCGACACGCACTCATTCTCGCACGCCCTTCGCCACGTATTGCGCCAGGACCCTGACGTGATACTGATCGGCGAAATGCGCGACCTCGAGACGACTTCGATCTCCATCACCGCTGCTGAGACTGGCCATCTCGTGCTGGCCACTCTGCATACAAGCAGCGCCCCGACGACAGTCGACAGAGTCATCGACATATTCCCGCCGCATCAGCAGCAGCAGATTAGGATGCAGCTGTCGGTCACGCTGGAAGGGATCCTCTGCCAGACCCTTCTGCCGAAGGCCAAGGGAAGCGGACGCGTTATGGCCATGGAGCTCATGCCTGTCACACCTGCAGTGAGAAATATCATTCGTGAAGGCAAGACCCACCAGATCCCCAACATCATTCAGTCAGGAATGCAGTTTGGAATGCAGTCTCTCGATATGGCGCTCAGGAACCTGTACCTGCAGGGGATGGTCACCTTCGAGGACGCCCTCGCAAAGGCGGCCGTGCCTGAAGAGTTTGCAAGACTTGTAGGTCATTAATCCGAAAGAGTTGCCGGATTTTCAGGCAGCAATAAAACCAATGGAGGTTCCAAGCCATGATGCAGTTTAACGAGCTTCTGCGCTTTATGATAGAGAGAGCCACCCTCGAGCTCCATCTCGTACCGGGAAGCCCTGTCATGTACAGGGACAATAACTTCCAGCTCAACCCCGTCGATGCGGCGGTGCTGTCGCCGGGAGAGATAAAAAAGCTCGTAACAGAGATTCTGAGCCCTGAGCAGAAAAACGAGTTTGCTCAGAAAAACGAGATAACAATCGCCTACAGCGTTCCGGGACTCTCCCGGTACAGGATAGCGGCGTTCGTGCAGAGGAATTCGATAGCCCTTCTGATCAAGACGGTGCCGCCGAAGCCCCCGGTGCTGGACGATCTCAATCTGCCACCGCTCGTCAAGGACCTCTCGACGAGGGTGACGAAGGGGCTCGTCGTTATATGCGGCCCGAAGGCGAGCGGCAAATCGAGCACACTGGCGGCGATCATCAACCATATCGTCGAGACCAGGAGCTGCAAGGTGATGACCCTCGAGAACCCCATCAAGTATCTGTTCAAGAACCAGAAAGGCGTCATCTGCCAGCGCGAGGTCGGCATAGACGTGAAGGACTACAACGCCGCGTTCGACGCCCTTCCTCACTCAGGCGGCGATGCCTTCGTCATCAACGGCGTGGAGACTTACGAGATCGCAAGCCGGATCCTGACGATGGCCGCAGGAGGCCAGCTGGTCTTCGTGACACTGGCGGCGGCTAATGTGCAGATGGTTCTGGAGAAGTTCATCGATCTCTATCCTCCCAACCTGCAGGGCCAGTGCAAGACCCTGCTGGCAGTGGGCCTCGAGGCGATCATGTCCCAGATCCTCGTCAAGAAATCGGCAGGCGATGGCTTTATCCCCGCAGTCGAGGCGCTCGTCGCGACAGGCCCTGTCAAGACGCTGCTGAGAGAAGGCAAGATATACCAGATCCAGAGCATCATGTCGTCGGCAGGCCGCGAGATAGGCATGCAGACCCAGGAGCAGGCCCTCAGAGGCCTCGTCAAGAAGAACATAATAACGCAGGACGAGGCATACAGCAACGCGGTGAGACCTGAAGAGTTCAGAAAGATTATGGCTCTCCCGTTCTAGGGAGCGGCTTTTTCCAGCGGGGCCTTGTAGTTGTTCGAGTTGTCGAAGCTTATCGAGCCTTTGAAGCCATTCAGCAGCACCGGATAGAATGTCTGGATAATCCTGCCGTTCTTTTTCATCACGAGCGGCTTCAGCACCTGGATCGATTCGAAGTTCTGCGAGAAGAGCCTCAGCATGTTATCCCTTTCCTCGAGCGGAAAGCGGTCCACGTAGAGAGCGCTCATCCCTTTCAGCGACTGATAGTCCTCCCACTTCTGATATTCCTTTCCCTGCAGGTTGAAAGGCGAATAGATGTGGATGTACTGCCTCGAATAATATGAGAGAGCGCTCGAGAGGCTGTAGTTGTCGGTCATTATGAAGATCTTTTCCTTCCCGCCCATCTCTGACTGCAGGGAGTTCAGCTCAGTCGCCAGGTCCTCGTAGGCGTACATCTCGACGAGGCTGTTGCCTCTGAAGGACTCCTCGCCGCGGGGGCATGTCCTGGCGCTCGCCTCGATGAGGTTTTTCGGATTGAGGGCGAAGAAGTAGAGCGCGCCTGCACACAGAAGGAGCACGAGAAACGTGGCGGTCAGAGAGACTTTTGAAAATATCCTGATGAGCCTGCTCGCAGAGCTCGCGCATTCATCGAGAAACACTGCGACACATATGCTTCCGGAGATGTAGCCGGCTATCGGCCAGTACATCTCGACCCTCTCGAACATGCTCACGAACGTGAAGAACAGGATTATCGGGAGGGAGGTGCAGAAGCAGAACAGCAGATAGTCTTTCTTTTCCCTGATTCCTTTTGTCAGGCAATATAATAGCGACAGCGGATACAGCATCATGAAGAACGGTGTGACTGCGATTATCTGAAGGGACAGAAAGTTTGTGAAATGGCTGATGTTGAGCTTTGGCGGGAACTGGTGGCGCTCTACGAGCTGAAATCCCAGGTTCTCCCAGTTGTGAAAGTAGTTCCATATCAGGAACGGCGATACGACCACCAGGGCTGCCAGCAGCGAGAGATAGAAATCCGGCTTCAGCAGCTGCCGTCTGTGCTCTTTCGAGATGAGGAGGAACAGGACGAACGAGAACGGCAGAAAGAGGGCCATCAGTTTGCTCTGCAGGCTGAGGCCCAGCGCCACGCCGGACAGGATCCAGAGCACTCTCGAGCCTGTCTTCAGCGCTTTGTACGCGAGATACATGTAAAGGCTCCAGAAGAGTATGAGCGGCGCATTCGGCGTGGCCATCGTCGAGTCGATTGCGAAGTAGGGGATTGTCAGCAGGAAGAGCCCTGTGATGAAGGCCGTCCTGTCGCTGCCTGTCATGTCCTTGACCAGCATGTATATGACAATCGCGTAAATCAGGGCGGCTACGATCGAGCCCATCCGCACCATCGATACGGTTGCGCCGCCTATGTATGAGAACATGGCTATCATCCACGCTATCATGGGAGGATGGTCGTAATAGCCGGGCGACAGAAAGTTTGACCATCTGTAGTAGTAGGCTTCGTCGCCTGAGATGGGGATTGTCTTGGAGGAGAAGAGCCTGACCATGGTGAGAAAAGCCAGCACGGCGATGTAGATGAAGAATGTGCTCCGCGCAGTGACAAATGACCTGACTCCCGTGAACCGTCTTTCTGTCATTCCCAGGCCCAGAGCGTCATTCAGCGTATAAGAAAAGAGCTTCAAAAAACCTCCCTGCTCTCTCTGGAAATGAGGCATCTGCAGTCTGCAGCGCCTGTTCCCATAATGATGGCATACTGTGCCAGCATGAAAAGATTCGATACATGATTGCCAACACCTGCCCAGCCTCTTTTCCCTATCTGCCCCAGCTGTTTTCATCGTGCCTGCCGGATGTTCAGCATAAAAAGGAAGAGGCGTAGAGTCTGTCAAAATATCTATACAAGGGCGGTTTCTGCCAGAGACTGCTTTTTTGCCGAAAGCCCTAGGACGGTCCTCAATTGATAATTGACATCCACGCCGTTGTTGACAGATCTTCACCTTCTGCGCTCACTCCACAGGAGATTGTCCTCCTTTCCCATCGGAAAGGCCTTGACGGGGTGGTGCTGACAGGCAGGAATACGGCCATCACAGCCGATGAGCTCGATTCCATAAGGCGTGAGTGCAGCATTCCGGGATTTCTGATAATGCGCGGCCAGGAGATAGAGTGCCCGGAAGGGCGACTGCTGGTGATTGGCTGCGATGCCGTCCTTTCAGACAGGCCCAACTACATCGAGACGCAGAGATATGTCCATGAACACGACGGGTGCGTGATACTCGTGCACCCCTTTTCGTGGAAGTCCCCCTTCGAAGGCTTTGAGGAGAACGATGTGGCGCTCTTCTCGTCCTTCGACGGCGTCGAGATATATAACAGCACCCTCACTCCGGGAAATATGCGCCGCGGCCTCGAGGTATACTGGCGCTCCAACTGTGCCGCTCTCGGTGGCAGCGAGGCGCGAAAGGCGGAAGATGTGGGACTTTTCGCGACCAAGTTCCTGATCCCCATAGCTTCAGAGCAGGACATCGTCTTTGCCGTCAGAAAGCGCCTTATGCGGCCCTGCGTGCTCGGCGGCGTCGACGCGGACCCCAGAGGCGGCAGCAGGAAGAATCTGGTTTTCAGGATAGGGCACGCGCAGATGGCGAACTGCAGAGGCCTCCTGTTCGATCTGTACGGCACTCTGGTCAACCTGCAGAGCTTCGAGGCCATGGACGAATTCTACAAGATGGCCCGGTGGCTGCAGCTCGAAGGTATCGGCGTGACAGGGCACGAGCTGTATGAGTTCTACCAGAGGAGAGCCCATGAGCTCTACCAGAGGGCGATCGGCAGGATCTCGTTCCCTGAGGTGGATATCCTCCGGGTCTTCCGGGATGCCATTCACCACTTCTCAGGCGGGGACAGGGGCGAGGAGTTCGCGAGGAAGTCGGCGTTGATCTTCAGAGCGCTGACGATACAGAACATAGAGCTGTATCCTCATACGAGAAAGGTTCTCAGAGAGCTGAAGAGGCGGGGATACAGGATGGGTATCGTCTCCAACGCGCAGGCCGCCTTCACGGTGCCGGAGATAGAGGATCTGAGGCTCGGCGAATTCTTCGACTTCATAATCCTCTCTTCTGATGTGGGGTGCAGCAAGCCTGAAGTCAGGATCTACCAGTTGGCGGTGCGGCAACTCGAGATCGCACCGAAGGAGGTGGCGATGATAGGCGATGACCTGCACGGAGACATCTACGCGGCGAGGGGAGCAGGCCTGAAAACGGTCTTCGTCAACAGCAACGTGGGAACTGCGCCGTACCCTGTGGACCCCGACGTGACGCTGAGAGACGGCGACCTGAGAAACCTGCTGAGGGTGTTTCCGTAGATATAGCTGCCGTTCCAGGGCCCGGTCAGACAGCCGCAGCTTTGTGTCCACACTGCCCCATGATTTCTCTCGCATTTTGCATTGTGAAGACAGGCAGATTCTGATGCCGTTCCTGTCAGGCTACCACGTTGACGAGCTGTCCTTTCCCGCTCTCCGAATACGGGCACTCTTTGCTGACCATGTTCGAGGATATCGCGGCAACTGTTTGCAGGCAGTCACCGTAAAAAATCTCGTTGTTCATGTCTCCCATTCCATAGCAGCCATCGTATACTCTGTTGTTCAGGCTCACCTCTTCAAATGTGTGGTCTATGTATTTTCTTATGTCCTTGAAGCCGTACTCTTTTGCATCGTGTCTTAGATCTGTCAGCACGCTGTCGTAATCATATTCCTCTCCCTTTTTATCTGCCTTGATGGCCTGCTCGAGCGCCTTGTGCACCTTGCTGTCCATCAGCCTGATATGCTCTTTTCTTTCCTGTCCGCCGAAGATTCCTGATATTCTGTCCATCATTCCCATTTCATTCACCCCTTCTTGGCTGGTTTTCTTGATTCAAGTATATCGCCAGGCTCTTAAAAAAATGCTAAAAAAGTCGGAAAAAGATGCTAATGAAAAATCAGGAGGTTAAATTTTCCGGAGTTGTTTATCACTGAAATGCCGGCATCCGATAGTCTGATATGTTTCGTTTTGAGGGTCTTTATGAGACACGGTGGCTCTCGAACTTGATGAACGGGCAGCCTTGAAGCTAATCTATCTATCCTTAATCAGATGTTTCCCAGATTCTTATATACTTCATCGTGAGGGCCTATGGCGACCAGGAGAAATGTCCCGTCATCATTTACCTGGATTATCATTCTTACATGCAGTGAAACTCTCAGGCTGAATAATGATCCGTTCACAACATCGCGCAGCTTTTCCTTGTTTCGCCCTGCCGGTATATCCGGCCATGAGCTTAATTCATAAATAGTCTCATGGGCTTCTTCTCTGTGTTGCCGGGACAGTCGGTTGAAACCTTTGTGAAAGAGGTTTGTTAAATGCAGTTTTTTCCCCATTGTCAGGACTTTGACAGGTATTCTCTCAGCTCATCGATTGTGGTATGTTCTGTCACATGGCCGAGCACGCTGTCCACTATGCCACGGCGATAATCGTATTCACCCACGGATTTCAGCATTTTGAATATAACGAACTCGAGTATCTCATGCAACTCGCTTTCTGGCAGCATATCGATCAGCATCTTTATGTCTTTTCTCGCATCTCGTTCTTCCATTGTTACCTCCACCTGAAATCCAGGTTTGATCCAGCCTCCGAAGATGATTATAGCAGAAAGTCAATCTGATGGGCAATAGTTCGCCGAGACAGATCCCGGCCAGGCGAACGGCGGTTACTTCGACTTGTCGTCTTTCGGCAGGCCTTCCTCGAGCTTTTTGAGGCGCTTCTTGACCGCGTCGGCGTCGGACGCCTTCGGATCCAGCTCGAGATATTTCGAGAAGAAGAAGTGGGCGCGCTTTTTGTCGCCCTTGATCTCGAAGATGTTGCCGAGGTTGTATGCGACCGTGACGTTGTCAGGGTCTTCGAGCATGGCCTTCTTGAGCTCTTCTATGGCCTCGTCGTACATTCCGAGCTTCTTATACACCATGCCGAGATTGTTCAGCGCGCCGACGTGGTTTGGCTCCTGCTGCAGCACTGCCAGCAGCTCTCTCCTGGCGTTCTGGTAGTTCCCCTGCCTGTAGTGCACGATTGCCAGGTTTATCCTGGCGCTGTGATATGCCGGGTCGTGCTCGAGAGCTCTGTCGAACTCTACGAGAGCCTCCTGGAAGCGCCCGCTGTATCCGTAGATCATGCCGAGGGCGTTGGATACGCAGGAGGCGTCATTTCCTGAAGATACGATCTTTTTCAGCTCCGCAGTGGCTTCATCGCTGTTCCCGTTGTAATAGCTGACTATTGCCAGGTCGTAGCGTGCCTTCCAGTTCTGCGGATCCGCCACGACAGCCTGTCGGAACTCCTCGTAAGCCTTCTCGCCGTCCCTTCTGGAAAAGTAGAAGACCCCCGCGTTGGCGTGTGCGTGGCTCGAATCGGCGTTCTCCTCCAGCACTGCGGAGAGCTCCTTGATGGAGGCCTCCTGCTCGCCCTGCGAAAAGAGGAGGAGCCCCAGGTTTATCCGGGCCGCACTGTTGTGCGGATCGATTGCGATCGCCGCCCTGAGTTTCTCCTCGGCCATTTTCGGGTTGCCGCTCTTGAAGTAGAAAAGGCCCAGGTTGTTCTGCACCTCCGGAGACTGGGGCTTCAGCATCGCCACATGCGTGAGAGCTCGCTCGGCCTCATTGAACTCCTTCAGCTCCATGAGGGCGCGCCCGAGACCTGAGAGGGCTGTCACGTTGTCAGGCTCCACCGAAACGGCGCGCGAGAACGCCTCTCTGGCATCGCTGAACTCGTCATCGCCGAGGTAGATCATACCCACTCCGATGAGAGCCTCCATATTGTCGGGCTTCGATGCGAGGACCTTCCTGTAGAGCTTCATGGCATCGGCGTTCTTTCCTTCAGAGCGGAGTCGGGCAGCGTCGATGAGGGGATCGCCCTGGGCCTGCACGACTGCCGAAGAAGCAGCAAGCAGGAAAATGAAAAAAAATGCACAGAACAGTGCATTGATGATCCGATCAGAAAAATGTCTTGACAGATGTCTGCTCATGCTTCTATGAGATGAGGAGGCGGAAGCCCGCTCCCCCGCTCATCACCTTATTTGCCCTGATACTTTTCGACGTATTTCTCAAAAGCCAGAACGGCTCTCCAGAAAATATATACTCCGAAGCCTGTCGCCGCTAACTCCACGACAGTCCTCAGCAATCCATTAAACCCCATGAAACCACCAATTCCACCGCTCGGTCCGCCTGCTGGCATTGAAAGATACCTCCATGTGTCAAGTTGTTGCTGTAATCAGTGATGCCTTTTGCTTCCATTGGCAGCGCAGTACTGTGCGCCGAATGAGAGGTCTGCGGATAAGGCATCAGACACTATTGTTCTCTATTGGCCGGGATATTCCTCTCTGCCCTCAGACTCGCAGACAAGACCGGCGTGATCGACAAGGTATTCATTACGGTCACATGTGCAGGCCTTACCGGAGGCTCTGCCTGAGCACATCGAGGTGCTGCTCGAGCTTTTTGTGATGCGTCAGAGATGCCTGCTCTCTGGCTTTCTCCGCTTCTATTATATGCTCCGGCGCGTTCCTGACGAACGCCTCGTTTGAAAACTTTTTCCTCACCGATTCCAGGTCTTTTTCGACTGCGCCGAGCTCTTTCTCCATCCTCTCCATGAGGTGGGTTATATCGTCGAGCTCTTCGAGGGAGATGAATATCTGGTGCGAATCCACGACGGTGCTCAGCGCGCGTTCCGGCACTTCCTTCCTGTCCGTCACGAGCGCCATCTCTGACAGCGCCGCGAGGTTCGTGAGTAGCTCCCGTTCCTGCTGCAGCAGCGTCAGGAACCCGTCGTTCCCGGCGTGGATGAACACCTTTGCCTTCTTCCTGGGCGGGAGGCCCAGATCGCTCCTGAGGCTCCTGATCCCCCGTATGATCGCGAAAAGGCTCTCGAGATCCTCTTCATTTACGGGATCTATCATCGAGCTCTTCGGAGACGGCCACTGCAGCCTCGAGATTGTCCCGCTTCCAGAGTCGAAGATGTGCCACAGCTCTTCTGTCAGGAACGGCATCAGAGGGTGGAGGAGGCGCAGAAATTTCGTGAAGACGAAGGCGAATACCGCCTCGATCGCCGCGCGCTCCTTTTTCCTCGATTCATCCTGCACGATCGGCTTGACTATCTCTATGTACCAGTCGCAGAAATCATCCCAGAAGAAATCGTACAGCGCGATGCTCATGATGTCGAAGGCGTAACTGTCGAACGCCTCTGTGACCTTCTGGATGACCCTGTTCAGCCTGCTCATGATCCACCTGTCGGCGCGGCTCAGCTTCAACGAGCTCCACGAGTCCGGAACGCTCATCCCGCCCGGCATGTGGGAGAGGCAGAAGCGCGCCGCATTCCAGATCTTGTTCGCGAAGTTTCTGCTCATCTCGAACCGGGCTTCCGAGAACCTTATGTCCTGGCCCTGAGATGTCATGTATACGAGGGCGAATCTGGTGGCGTCGGCTCCGTACCTGTCGATGAGGACCAGAGGGTCCACGCCGGTTCCTTTGGACTTGCTCATCCTCCTGCCGTCCTTATCCAGGATGGTGGCGTGGATGTAAACGTCGCCGAAAGGCACTTCGCCTTTGAACTCCAGCCCCATCATTATCATGCGGGCCACCCACAGGAAGATGATGTCCCTTGCCGTGACGAGCACATTCGTGGGGTAGAAGTACCTCAGATCGGCGGTGTCATCAGGCCAGCCCATGGTCGATATCGGCCAGAGCCCGGATGAAAACCACGTATCGAGCACGTCCTCTTCCTGGGCCAGTTTCGGGCTTTGACAGGCAGGGCATTTGAGCGGGTCCTGCAGGAACGCGTCGACCTTTCCGCATTCGGTGCAGGTCCAGACAGGGATCCTGTGTCCCCACCAGAGCTGGCGGGAGATGCACCAGTCCCTGATGTTCTCCATCCAGTACAGGTATGTCCTCGAATATTTCTCAGGGATGAAGCGGACCTTTCCTTCATTGACAGCCTCGATGGCGGGCTCTGCCAGATCATGCATCGACACGAACCACTGCAGCGACAGGTATGGCTCTATTATCGTATGGCAGCGGTAGCAGTGGCCGACGCCGTGCAAGTATTCCTCTTCCTTCTCCAGATACCCGCCCTCTTTAAGATCGGCGAGGATCTTCTCCCTGCAGGCCATTCTGTCCATCGATCTGTAATTTCCGGCCTCTGAATTCATTATCCCGTGTTCGTCCATGGCGACTATGACGGGAAGGTTGTGCCTGCCGCCTATCTCGAAATCGACCGGATCGTGGCCGGGAGTTATCTTCAGCGCTCCAGTGCCGAATTTCGGGTCTACGGCTTCGTCGCTGATCACAGGGAGGCGCCTGCCGACTATCGGCAGAACCACCTCTTTCCCGATGAGGCGGCTGTACCGCTCGTCATCAGGGTGGACGCAGACAGCCGTGTCAGCGAGTATTGTCTCAGGGCGTGTCGTGGCTATCGTGATCGACCAGGCTCCGTCAAAGCCGGAGTATTTCAGGTAGTAAAGACTGGAAGGATGCTCTTCGTGCTCGACTTCCAGATCGGAAAGGGCTGTCAGGCATCTGGTGCACCAGTTGATGATTCTCTGCCCCTTATATATCAAGCCTTTTCTGTAGAGGCGCACGAAGGCCTCCCGGACAGCTTTCGAGCACTGCCCGTCGAGGGTGAACCTGAGCCTCGACCAGTCGCACGATACGCCGAGCCTCCTGAGCTGGTTGATTATCGTGCCGCCGTATTCTTCCTTCCACTTCCATACTCTCTCTATGAAATTCTGCCTTCCGAGGTCGTGGCGTGTGACCCTCTCTTTTGCCAGCTCTTTCTCCACAACATTCTGCGTGGCTATGCCTGCGTGATCTGTTCCGGGGATCCAGAGCGCTTCGTATCCCTGCATGCGCTTCCCTCTGATCAGGATGTCCTGGATCGTGTTGTCGAGGGCGTGGCCCAGGTGGAGCGAGCCGGTGATGTTGGGAGGGGGGATTACTATGCTGTAGTTCTTTTTCGACGAGGAGGAGTCTGCGCGGAAGATTTCATCTTTTATCCATTTTTCGTACCATCTGCTCTCGGCTTCTTTCGGGGAGTATACCTTCGCTAGCTCCGGTCTGTCTGTCTGGTTCAAGGCTCTATCCCTCTTTTGGTGAGATTGATGTCCAGCACTCTGGGCCGGATCTCCGGGTTCACGCCATCCTGAACGACGCTCTTCTTGAGCTGGAAGGTATCAGGCTCGGCTTCCTTCTTCTTTCTGGTGATCTTCTTCATCATCATCTTGATGAAGGCCTCCAGGATTGCTGCGTCAAACTGCGTTCCCATGCACTCTTCTCGCATCTTCTTGAGGGCGACCTCCTCCGGGAAACCCTTGCGGTAAGGCCTGTCGCTCGTCATCGCATCATATGTGTCGGCGACTGCGATTATTCTGGCTCCTACCGGTATGTTCTCGCCCTTGAGGCCGTCAGGATATCCCTTGCCGTCGTATCGCTCGTGATGATGCATGACGAGGTTCAGCACTTCCTTCTCCAGGGACGTTATGCCTTTAAGGATCCGGACTGACGCCCTGGCGTGGTCCTTCATCTTCTTCCATTCCTCGTCGTCGAGGGCCTTTTCTTTTCTCAGGATGTGCTCTGGAGTCGAAATCTTTCCCACATCGTGAAGCGTGGCGGCTTTTCTTATCAGCTTTATCTCGTCTTCCGGCAGGCCGAGCGCTATGGCGAGCTGCTCAGAGTATTCGCGGACCCGGTCCACGTGATCGTGTGTGTAGTCGTCTTTCGCCTCGATCGCTCTTGCCAGCGCTAGAGTCGTTTCGTCGTAGCTCTTCTCCAGGTCGCTGATGTACTCGATATTCTTCATCGCTATGGCGGCTTCAATCGCGATGAGGCGCAGGAACTCTTCGTGCTCGTCTGTGAAGTCTCCGCCCATCAGGTAGTTCGCGAGCCCCATCAGCCCGAACGGCTTTGAATCGTGAAGGGTCTTCAGCGGAACGCAGAGGAGGTTCTTTATCTTTTCGTGCGTGCCAGCGAAGGCGTTGGCCATCAGCTCCATGTTGCCCGCTCCGAGGCGGATCGAGTTGCCTGTGGCCATCACCTCGTACAGCACCTCCGAGCTTTCGAAGACCTTCATGGTTATCTCGCTCAGGCTGCCGTCGTAGTACTGCACGCTCAGCCTTCCGCTTTCGTATCTCATCAGGAATGCCGACTGGGAGCTTATCTCCCTCCTGGTCTTGGAGATCACGTCTTCATACAGGTGCTGGATGTCTTTCTGTGTCGCCACATCGTGTGCGATCTGCCTGATCGTGTTGTTCTTCTGCCGCTCTATCTGGAAGGCTTCCGCCAGTTTGACCTTCTCCTCGTTCAGCCTCTTCATCGCCACGTACGCTTCGTCGACTGTCTTCGGGATCTGCCACATCTGCGGGGAAGCCCTGTCCGTCATCGTATCTGGGCGGACTGTTGTTATATGCGCCGCCGGGTTTTCCTCTTCTTCTTCCTCCTCTGCGGACAGCGAAGAGGCCCACAGGCCCATCAGCGCCACTGAGAAGAACGCGACTATTATGAACGGTATATTCGGCGCATCAAAGTGTTTCGGCAGGTCGTTCGGAGTCCCTCTTGACAGGAAGAACACCAGATATATCGACGAGCCTATGGTGGCGCCGAGAAGCGCGAGCGCGATCGGAGAACCGAGCGAGAAAGTCAGCACGAGAAGCAGAAGCATGAGCATGAACGGGCTCTTGAAGCCGCCTGTCGCGTAAATCGTCAAAGTGGCCAGGAAAAGATCGAACAGCCAGGTGACATAGAAGTACATGCGCCTGTCTATCCTGTCTGAGAGGATCAGCGCCAGGACGCCATAGACGATCGCCGTCACGCAGCCCGCCGTCTTGATCATCACAAATGTCTTGAAAAAATTAAGCGTGAAGAGAATGATTATAGTGGATAGTATTACCAGCAGCCTGACTATCGCGTAGAGCTTTTCTCTTTCCATCTTCATATCAGTTAGCTACCTCGTGGTGCGGCTTTGATAACTTCTCCGCCGCGAGCATCGAGATGAATTCTCGCAGGATCTCCGGATTGAAGTTCTTTTTGTTCATCTCCATCATCATGGCAATTGACTCTTCCTGACTGAAGGCCTTTCTGTAAGGCCTGTCGGTGGTGAGTGCATCGTAAACATCGGCTACGGTTATTATCTGTGCCTCTTCAGGGATTTTGTCGCCTTTGAGTCCCTGAGGATAGCCTGTCCCGTCGAACTTCTCGTGATGATAGAGTATTCCGGGCAGCGAGTCCTGCAGGAAGTTCAACGGCTTCAGCATTCTGGCTGCGATCTCGGGGTGCTCCTTGATCACTGCGAACTCTTCGTCGGTGAGCTTGCCCGGCTTATTCAGAATTTCATCGCGGATGCCTATCTTTCCTATGTCGTGGAGCGCAGCCGCCTTGTTCAATGTGGCGATGAATTTTTTGTCGAATCTCATCCTCTTCGCCAGCTTCTCCGAGAGCTCCCTGACCCGCTCCGAGTGGCCCTGCGTGTATACATCGCGCTTTTCCAGGAATATGGCTATCGCTATCAGCGTATTGACGTTTGTCTGCTCCAGCTCTGTATCGAGCAGCATGTTGTGTATGAAAAACGAATAGATTCCTGACAGCACGGACAGGAACTGCGTGTCAGGCTCGGAGAGCTCTCCGCTCTTCTTCTTCCCGAGCGCGACGATCACGCCGAGAAGCTCCTGTGAGGCTACGACAGGGTATAGATGCGCTTCGGTAAATCCCTCCTGATACTGTTTGAAGATCTTCATCTGAGCGTCTCCGCGTCTGTCTGACAGAGGGATCGGGAGGCCCTTCTGCCTGAGCCATTTGATGATCCCGTCGTTTTCAGGAAAGCGGAGTTTGTCTATGGTCTGCGAAGAAAGCCCTGCTGCCCCCTTGACTACATAGGCGTCTTTCTCCTTCAGCATCAGGGCGGCGCAGTCGGCTCCGGTGTTGTTGGGGATGAAGTTTGCAAGTATGCTGTAGACTTCGCCGGGATCCTTGCCCTTCAGGGTAATAAGCGTGGAAAAGAGACTGTTGATAGTCTCCTTTCCCTTCGAGACCAGCGTTTCAGGCATGATCTTCGTAGTCCTGCCCTCGATCCTGGATTTGACCGAGATGGGCTTCCCTGAAGGATCGCGCGTCTTTTTTTTCTCCCGCTCTATGAAAGAGCCGAGAAAGAATCCCGCCACGAGAGAGACAGCGAATATAACCACGATAAGGGTTATTACGAGCGTCAAATCATGCATATGGACGACATCCTTCTGTAAAGGCACTCCATTGTATCCGAGTCCGGCAGAGAGCCGAGCCAGGCTTTCCTCTCAGGCCGGACTCCACGGCATGGGCGGGCACAAAGGGGAGATTAATACAATGCCTTATGACCGGATCTCTCCTTGACAGTGCCGCAGAAGAGGAGAAAAAAACCAGCAGCGGAGGCCGCCTCTTCATCAAGAGGCTTCTTTCTGTATATCCTCCACATAGCAAAGTCTGGGCTCCTCTTTACCCTCGACTACCTCTTTTGTAATCACGCATTTTCGTACATTCGTGCGTGACGGTATCTCGTACATGATATTCAGCATGATCTCTTCGATTATACTTCGAAGAGCGCGGGCGCCGGTCTTTCTCTTCTGCGCCTCGCTGGCGATTGAGCCTATGCCTTCCTTGGTGAACATCAGCTCCACATGGTCCATCGAGAACATCTTCTGATACTGCTTGACAAGGGCGTTGCGCGGCTCCACGAGGATGCGCTGCAGCATCTCAGAGTCGAGCGGGTGCAGGCTCACGACGATCGGAAGCCTGCCCACGAACTCCGGTATGAGCCCGTATTTCAGCAGATCCTCAGGCATCACGTTCGACAGGATGTCTCCTATCTTCTTTTCCTTGCTCGTCTGGATGTTGGCCCTGAATCCTATGGACTGATCCTTGACCCTTGCCTCGATTATCTTGTCCAGGCCTTCAAATGCGCCTCCGCAGATGAAGAGCACGTTTGTCGTGTCTATCTGGATGAACTCCTGGTGAGGGTGTTTCCGCCCGCCCTGGGGAGGGACGTTCGCCACAGTACCTTCCAGTATCTTAAGCAGAGCCTGCTGCACCCCTTCGCCTGACACATCTCTGGTGATGGACGGGTTTTCGCTCTTCCTGGCGATCTTGTCCACTTCATCGATATAGACTATCCCCTGCTGCGCCTTCTTTACATCATAGTCGGCAGCCTGTATCAGCTTCAGCAGGATATTCTCCACATCCTCTCCTACATACCCGGCCTCGGTGAGAGAGGTGGCGTCGGCGATTGCGAGAGGCACGTTCAGGATCTTCGCGAGAGTCTGGGCGAGATACGTCTTGCCGCATCCGGTAGGGCCGATGAGGAGGATGTTGCTCTTCTGGAGCTCAACATCATCACTCTGACTGCTCATAAGGTGTATGCGCTTGTAGTGGTTGTAAACGGCTACAGAGAGGGTCTTTTTCGCCTTGTCCTGGCCGATCACATACTGATTAAGTATGGTATTGATCTCCTTGGGCTTCGGAAGGTTCCTGAGCCTCAGGTTGTCTTCGTTGCTGTGGGAGAGCTCCTCTTCGATTATCTCGTTGCAGAGCTCTATGCATTCATCGCAGATATAGACACCGGGTCCTGCGATGAGCTTTCTGACCTGTTCCTGGTTCTTACCGCAAAAGGAGCACTTGAGCTGCCCCCTGTCATCACCAAACCGAAACATGAATCCTCCTTAGTGAGCCGTATCTTCACTCTGTGACAGTCAACAGTACATATCACAGGAAAGACAGCCGGTATTCCCTTCACTGCACGGGCACACAGGTGCCGGCGGCGATACCTGCGGAATGTCCGGGCTGTCTATTCCCATTGTATCATAAAAGGATATTCCAGGACAACTACCTTGAATCCTTGGAGATTACCTTGTCTATGATTCCGTATTCCAGGGCTTCCTGGGCGGACATGTAGTAGTCTCTCTCGGTATCCTTCTTCACCTTGTCGAGATCCTGGCCTGTGTGCGACGCGATAATCCTGTTCAGGGTCTCTTTCGTCTTGACTATCTCTCTGGCATGGATGTCTATGTCGGTGGCCTGTCCGCCGATACCGCGGGCCCAGGGCTGATGAATGAGGATTCTCGAGTAGGGGAGGGCGAACCTCTTTCCCTTGGCGCCTCCACAAAGAAGCAGCGCCGCCGCGCTTGCCGCCATGCCCATGCAGATCGTCGATACATCGGGCTTGATGACCTGCATGCAGTCGTATATGGCGAGACCCGCCGTTGTGGAGCCTCCCGGGCTGTTGATATAAAGGTCGATGTCCTTGTCGGCATCTTCCTGCTCGAGGTACAGCAACTGGGCGATTACCAGGTTTGCCACGGCATCCTCAATGGCATCTCCCAGGAAGACTATCCTGTTTTTCAGGAGTCTCGAGTAGATATCGTAAGCCCTTTCCCCCCTGGCTGTCTGTTCGACAACCATCGGAACGAGATGCTGATTCATGAAATCGGGAAACATATTGCATTCCTCTCTTTCTGCGGGTATTTTTTCAGCGCCCGTCACGGACTCGGTCAAGAGTGCAGAGCTGCTGCTTCTGTCATGCTCCCTCGCATGAGCCCCATTCGACCGGGCAGCCACATTTATTATCCTCAGAGTGCTGATGCCTTTTTCAGTCCACAGATTCTGCCGATCAGGCTTTTGCCTCCTCGGCCTGCCGCTCTGCTGTTTCATCGCCTCCGGCGCTCTTCGGCTCCTCGATCTCCGCTTGCTCCTCGTCTTTCTTGATACTTCCCACAGGCACATAATTGATCTTCGCCTTTTCCACGACGAAGTCCATCGCCTTCTTCTTCAGCATGGCGTATTTGAGGCTCGGGATCCGATTCTCGTTTTTGAGCGTGTCCTTCAGTTTCTTGAAGTCCTGCTTCAGATCGTCGGCTATCTCCTTTATCTTGCCGTCGACTTCCTCATCAGAGATCTCGATGTTCTCCTTCCTGATGATCGATTCGATGGCCATCTCGAGCCTGCCCATCCTCTCGGCTCTCGGCTTCATCGCGGCGACAAACTCCATCACGTCCCTGCCCTGCTGCGCCATGTATGCCTCGAAGTTTATGCCCTGCGCGGCAAAGTTTCTCCTCATGTCGTCGAGAAGAACCTGTGTCTCATAGGCGATCAGGCTCGAAGGTATGGGATCGGTGACCTTTCCGACCAGGATTTCCGCAATCTGTTCTTCCACCTGGGCAATCGCCTGCTCATCGGCTTTTTTCTGCAGCTTTGCTCTGAGATCGGCTCTCAGCTCGTCGAGGGTCTGCGATGTCGATACTTCCTTCGCGAAGTCGTCGTTGAGCTCGGCGAGAACCTTGTGCTTTATCGAGTGAATATTGAAGTGGAACTTAGCCGTCTTCCCCTTCAGCATCTCTGCCGCGTAGTCCTCAGGAAATGTCACCGTGAATTCCTTCTCTTCGCCCTTCTTTACTCCTCTGAGGTTGTCTACAAAGCCGGGGATGAACATATCCTCCTTCATCTCCATCATGTAGTCTTTCGCGCTCCCGTTGGGGATGGGCTCGCCGTCCACTGTGCCCTCGAAGTCCACCAGCGCCGAATCGCCGACCTCTATGCCGCGCTCTTCGGTGATCTCCTCGAGTTGGGCGGCGTTCTGCCGCATTATCCCGATCGTCCCCTCTACATCCTCGTCCTTGACGTCGGCCTTTTCCTGCGTGATCTCGAGCCCTGCGTAGCCTTCGAGCTCAATCTGAGGCTTTATCTCGAAGGTGGTCTTGAAGATGAAGTCCTTGCCGCGCTCGAGCTGAACCACATCGAGGGACGGCTTGTTCAGCGGGGTGAGATTTTCTTTCTCCAGTGCGTCCTGAAGGGCGGGGATCGCGCAGTCCTCCATTACCTGGGACATCAGAAGCTCCCTGTTCAGGTGTTTTTCCGCCAGCCTTATCGGAGCCTTTCCCTTCCTGAATCCCGGAATCGTGATGCTTCTTGCCGCTTCATTGAGGCGCTTGTTGTATGACTCATCCAGCTTTGCCGATTCAACGGTGATCTCGAGCGTTACTGTTGAGTCCTGCCCTTTTGTCACATCTACCTTCATGGTCACTCTCCTCTGTTCTCATTGATGGCTTTCCCTGAAAGGCCGGAAAAGCAAAGAGGACATCTCCACTGGCAGGTGGACAATGGTGTAATTTGCAAAAAAAAAACTCCTACACCGATATTCTGTTTGTCTCATTCCCGCCATACGGCGATATCTATATAAAACCTCTTAAAAATCTATGGAGCGGAAGAAGGGATTCGAACCCTCGACCCTCGCCTTGGCAAGGCGATGCTCTACCGCTGAGCTACTTCCGCATCTCTTACATTTCCTGTGGGGTGTCCCCCGTTATGGGCGAGAAGGGGCTCGAACCCCCACGGCCGTTAAGCCACGAGATCCTAAGTCTCGCGCGTCTGCCAGTTCCGCCACTCGCCCTTGTGTCTATTATATTAGACCTTTTTATCTGAAATCCTCTTTTCCAGGATTCATCTGCTTTACGATGGGCCATGAGGGGCTCGAACCCCCGACCCGCTGATTAAGAGTCAGCTGCTCTACCAACTGAGCTAATGGCCCGTAAATTACACTTTCAAAGAACAATTCGTTAAATAGGCCGTGATGGGATCGAACCATCGACACCCTGATTAAAAGTCAGGTGCTCTTCCACTGAGCTAACGGCCCAGAAACCTTCTCTCTGGCGCGCCCGAAGGGATTCGAACCCCCAACACACGGATCCGAAGTCCGATGCTCTATCCATTGAGCTACGGGCGCCTACCCGCGGCCATCGGAATGGCCGTTTCGTCTGGAGGGTGAGCGATGGGATTTGAACCCACGACCCCTGGTTCCACAGACCAGTGCTCTAAACCACTGAGCTACGCTCACCATGGAGACCTTTCGGCCTTAATCATCAGGTCTCTTCGCTGTAAACGCGCCCAAAGGGACTCGAACCCCTGACCCGCTGCTTAGAAGGCAGCTGCTCTATCCTCTGAGCTATGGGCGCTTTCCCCGGACATCCGGGTCTGCGAATCGGGGCGAGAGGATTTGAACCTCCGACCCCCTGGTCCCAAACCAGATGCGCTACCAAGCTGCGCTACGCCCCGCATGCCCAAATGATTATCCATAGTATAACCAATAAGTATTCCTTTGTCAAGATTTTTTTTATCCTGTCTGATTTCTTCTCAATTCCCATGGCCATGAGCTTTTGTGGACATGGAGAGGAAAAAGGGGGTACGCTGTGAAATAAAACATACCATGACAGATAGAATGAAATCATATGACAAGGAGGTGATACCGTGCTGGAGCATTTTACCATACAGGAACACCTGCTTCTCGAGATCTGGACAGACGAAGCGGCCCATGAAACAGGGCTTATTCAGCAGACAGACACTGGCACGGCTCACAGAGAATTGAATTCCTCTGGTGAGTAACTCGCAGGCGCCTGGAGGCGCGATGTGAGATACCATATTCTTCCAAATATTCAGGAGGACGTCATGAAAGCAAAGCTCAACTATATTCTGGGCGGTATTCTGGCACTCGCATTCTCACTCGTAGCCTCCACAGGCGTGTTGATGCTGTATGAAGGCGCGCACAGCTCCGGATTTCTCGCATTGTGCCTGCATGCGGCGCTTCCGCTGATGCGGAAGGTCCACATAATAGTCGGCCTCATTCTCATCGCTTTAGTCGCCTATCACGTAATAAGGAACTGGGATTTCATAGTGTGCATGACAGAGGTGATAAGGCAGGAGCGGGAGGCACAGGGATCTCCTTCCGAAGAGGAAGCCGGGAGCGGGGAAGGCGAGCCTGAGGACTATGAAGAAGTCGATCAGGAAGACTATGACGGAAAAAGCACATCCTGCGACGACGAGCCGTCAGGTGATGGTGACTCTGAAGAGGGCAGGGAAGAGAACAACGGCAGATAGCGGATCGTCTGCCTGGACGGTTTGGAGGGGACTCTCATGGCAGAAGAACTATGTCACGACGTGCTGATCCTGGGCTCCGGAATCGCAGGCCTCAGGGCCGCCCTTGAGATCAGCATAGAAAGCGGCGGTAAGGCGGATGTTGCCGTAATCTCGAAACTGCAGCTCATGCGCTCGCACTCAGTGGGCGCCGAGGGAGGAACGGCGGCTGTGCTGCGCCCTGAAGAGGGCGACACGCTGGCTCTTCACGCATGGGATACTGTAAAAGGGAGCGACTTTCTGGCCGATCAGGATGTGGTGGACCGCTTCGTCAGGCTGATGCCGGATGAGATCGTGCGCCTCGAGCACTGGGGGATACCGTGGAGCCGAAGGAAGGACGGACGGATTGACCAGCGTCCCTTCGGAGGGCACAGCTTCCCCAGGGCGGTTTACGCGGCAGACAAGACGGGCTTCTTCGAGATGCAGGCGCTCTATGACACACTTACCGCATATGACAGCGTGACCCGGTACGATGAGTGGTTCGTCACTTCGATAATTAATGAGGACGGCGAGTTCAGAGGCCTTACGGCGCTCGACATGGCCAGCGGAGAGTTCAGGACAGTCAGAGGAAAGGCGCTGATAATCGCGACAGGAGGGATCGGGCGGGTATCAGGCTTCACGACATACTCTTACAGCTGCACAGGCGATGGCTGTGCGATGGCCTACAGAAGCGGGATCCCTCTGAAGGACATGGAGTTCATCCAGTTTCATCCCACAGGGCTTGTCCCTACAGGGATCCTGATGACAGAGGCTTGCAGGGGAGAGGGAGGATACCTCCGGAACAGCAAAGGCGAGCGCTTCATGGAGCGGTATGCGTCAGGCAGGATGGAGCTGGCGCCGAGAGACATCGTATCAAGATCGATCATTACTGAGATCAACGAGGGTCGGGGCTTCAAAGGGCCGCGCGGCCTGGATTACGTACACCTGGACATGAAACACCTCGGCTGCAATGCGATAAATGAGAAGCTCGGATTCATCAGGGAGCTCTCGATGAAGTTCGTCGGCATAGACCCTGTCTTCGAGGCAATTCCAATCAGGCCTGTCTGGCACTACCTGATGGGCGGCATAGATGTCGACTTGAACCAGGCCACTGCCGTGAAAGGCGTATGGGCAGCCGGAGAGGGAGCCTGCGCGAGCCTGCACGGGGCAAACAGGCTCGGAACGAACTCCACTGCCGAATGCCTGACTTCAGGGAAGATAGCAGGCGAGGGGGCGTGCCGTTACGCGATGGGGAAAGAGCAGCACGGAGCGATGCCTGAGGAAAGGGTCGGAGAGCAGAGGAATCTGATCTATCACGATCTTCTCGAAGGCGACGGAAGCGAGAACACATACGAGCTGAGAACGGCACTCCAGACGACGATAGATCAGGGCTTCGGAGTCTACCGCGATGCGGAGCGCATGAAGAAAGGCGTAGAAGAGCTGCTCGCCCTCAAGGACCGTTACAGAAAGCTCAAGGTGCGGGACAAGAGCAGGGCCTACAATACGGATCTGCTGTTCGCTCTTGAGTTGGGCTTCATGCTCGACGTTTCGGAGGTCGTAGCGAAGGGTGCGCTTGCCAGGGAGGAGTCCAGGGGAGGCCACGCCAGGACGGACTTTCCGAAGCGCGATGACGAAAAGTGGCTGCAGCACACGCTGGCGCACTACACTCCCGACGGCCCGCAGTTCGACAGTTCATCTGTAGCGATTACGCACTGGAAGCCTGTCGAGAGAAAGTACTAGGAGGATATCATGAAGTCTCCGAAAGTCGATAGGAAGCTGTACAGCAACAAACTCGGCCTGCTCGGCTGGGTTTACGGAGGCTCATACAGGACTGAGCGCTATCTGTACACGCTTCATCGGGTGACAGGGCTCGGAATTCTCGTGTATCTGCTCATGCACATAGCAGTCACGTGGTTCAAGAACGATCCGGTCATGTGGACGAGGCTGATGCAGATTGTCGAGCATCCCCTGCTCAGGATGGGCGAATACTGCGTATTCTTCGGGGTGTTTTTTCACGCCCTGAACGGGATTCGCCTGATCATTGGCGAGTTCGGCCTGATGCTCGGGAAGCCTGCTCTCCCTGTATATCCATACCCGCTGGCCCTTCTGAGGCAGCGCCCGCTTATGGTTGCACTGATGGCGGTCACGGCTGTCGTAGTGCTCTATGGGGCCTTTGATGTATTCAGGGATCTTTTCATGCATTCGTGAGAGGGAGCGGTTTCGCCGCAGATCGGATTGGATTGGCAGAAGGCTCTTAAGGAGGATGAGACATATGAAGGAGTCTACGCTCTGGGTGCTGTTCATTCTGGCCGGCGCCGTGATCATAGTTCTTCTCGGTATCCACATGGCTATAATGCATCTGGATGATCTTCTGGTGCCGCTCGGAATAGGCTGCGCCAATCCCCTTTCCTTCGACTCGGTGGCCATGCGCTCGAAGATGATCCTCCATGTGATCATCTACACGCTTCTGCTTGCCACGGCGCTGTTTCACGGCCTCTACGGACTTCGGTCCATCATATACGAGACGCCGATCGGGAGCGGTCTCAAGAGACTGACCGATGTGGGAGTGACCGCGGTCGGGATAGCATTCTTTCTGTGGGGCGCCGCAGCCATTATAACAGGCTATCTGCCCCATTGAGACGCAGGCCCCTGTACCCGCTGATGTACGGGCAGGCCCCCGTGCCCGACCGACGTAGGGGCAGACCCCCGTGCCCGACCGACGTAGGGGCAGACCCCCGTGCCCGACCGACGTAGGGGCAGACCCCCGTGCCCGACCGACGTAGGGGCAGACCCCTGTGTCTGCCCAGAAAGGACCCTATGACCGAACACCGCATCGATAAAGAGATAACATTCAGGGTATCCCGTTTCGACCCCGACAAGGATAAGGCGCCGTACATGAAGGAGTACCGTTTTATCCTGAGGCGCGGCATGACTGTGCTGGACGGCCTCATGCACATCAAGGAGACGCAGGACTGCACACTGTCGTACCGCAAGTCCTGCAGAATGGGAATCTGCGGTTCCTGCGGGATGCTCGTGAACAGACATCCGGTGCTCGCCTGCCAGACCCAGATCGCCGACCTGGACTGCGATGTCGTGGAAGTGCGTCCTCTTCCGAACTATGCCATAATCAGGGATGTGGTCCCGGATCTCTCGTCTCTTTTCGACAGGCATCAGAAGATCAGGCCTTTCATAATCAGGAGCAACAGGGAGGAGCAGGATCACCCTACGAGCGAGTACCTGCAGGATCCCGAGGCGCTCGAGCGGTATCTGCAGTTCTCTTACTGCATCAAGTGCGGGTGCTGCATCTCCGCCTGCCCGACCTCCTCGACTGACGACGACTATACAGGGCCTCAGGCCCTCGCGCAGTGCTACCGGTACAATGTCGATTCAAGGGATGAAGGCGCCGATGAGAGGCTCGAAGCAGTCGATACGCCACACGGTGTGTGGCGATGCCATTTTCCGGGAGCCTGCTCTGAGGCCTGCCCGAGAGGAGTGGACCCGGCCTTTGCCATTCAGCTTCTGAAGCGCGATGCATTCGGAAAGGCGCTTGGAATCAGGAAGAGCCGGGAAGGCGCGCCATGCGCCGGACCATACAGGAATGCCGTGAAAAAGCCCGATATTCCAGATGCTCCAGAGGATACCGCAGATAAGAAGTGATGAGAGCCGTCAGTCCATCTTCCCGAAAAAGCCGCTGATGTCGAAGAAAAGCTCCTTCGTCGCATTGCAGCCCCGGCACTCTATCGTGAGGCAGTCCAGCTTCTCCTCGGGATAGAGGCTCTGGCCCGTGAAGCTGTAATGCTCCCCGCAGGAGGGACATACGAGGGTCTTGATATACTCCTTCTCCTCCCTTATGCTCCCTGCCGGAATGACCTCCACTGACCTGCCGTTGATGCTACGCTTCTCGTTCATGGATTGCGCTCCCCTTCCGTCTGTATATGGAGATGGATGTCGGCCAATTCTTTCTATGGTATTCGTTTCTTTTCCTTTCAGCGGCTTTCCGGATCAGCCGTTTTTTCCGTCAGCAGCCTGATAATCTCGCGATCATCGTTCTCTCCGGCCAGGTCGAGCGGTGTTCTCGATTCGCTGTCAGCCTGGTCTGTCTTTGAGCCTTTTGACAGCAGCAGGGCTACCATGTCTCTGTGCCCCTTTGAGACTGCCCTGTGGAGCGGAGTCTGGCCGTCCTTCTTTCTCGCGTCCGGATCAGCTCCTTTCGAAATGAGCAGCGCGGCTGTGACGACAAAGCCCGCTACGGCCGCGCAGTGAAGAGGCGTGGCGTGATCCGCTTCTGTCTTCGCGTTCACATCCGCTCCTGCTGAGAGCAGCAGCTCCGCAGCGTCTGAATGGCCTTTCGACGCCGCATAGTGGAGCGGCGTGGCGCCTCTGCCGTCCATTGAATCCGTTGAAGCTCCTCTGTCCAGCAGAAATCTGCAGATGTCGATCTGCCCCGAATCTGCCGCATAGTGCAGAGGGAGCGCTCCGTCCCTGTCTGCAATTCCTGCCAGCTCAGGATGTCTGCCGATCATCGACAGCGCTTCCTTGAAGTCTCCTGCCGCGATATCCCTCTGCATGCCGGCGATCTCCAGATCGGAAGGCCCTTCGTACTTCTTAGGCACGGATGTTCCATATGTATAGGGATTCTTGCTGTCGGCTTTTTTTCTGCCGTCCCTGAAGAATCCGGCAAATACGGCTGCAGGCACCATCGTGCATAGTGCGAGCGCGATCAGGACTGACATCGAGAGCGGGGCGTAGAAGATATTCAGTGATCTGTCGAAGACCGGGATAAAGAGCTCGCCGATGATTCTCCAGGCCGCTATCATGCCGAGGATGTTCAATGTGGGGTTTTTAATGAAACTCTGCCATCTGGCTGCCGCTGATTCAGGCATCAGCAGCATGATTGCGCCGGAGCCGTCGAGAGGTGGTAGCGGGAGAATATTGAGCAGCAGGCCGATCAGGTTCATCGTGAAGGTAAGGCTCAGGATCACCGGAACCGCCTTCGGTATTTCAGGAGAGGCCTTCACTATTCCTGAGAAGAGATCCTTATACATGAGACTGCCGGGCCCTTCGAACCATCCGACGTAGAGGCCCAGATATATCAGAGTTCCAGACAGCAGAAGCAGGAAGAGATTCGCGAGAGGCCCTGCCAGCGCCATCTTCGCCTCGCGGTGAGGATAACGCTCCGCCCATTCAGCATCGTACGGCGCCGAGCCCCATCCCATGACCCAGCCGTTCAGCAGGTAGCTTATTATCGGCACCACTACAGTGCCGAATGGGTGCCGTCTGATATGGGGAACGGGATCAAGAGTCACGAGGCCTCTGGCTGAGGCCGTATCGTCGCCGCCGAGGCGCGCCGCGAGAGAATGTGACGCCTCGTGCAGCACCAGTTGAAAGAGAAATACCGCATACCATGCGAGCCCGAGTGCCAGACCTGGCGGGGCGGTTGATTCCATGTGATTCTCCCGGTGGCGGTGATTATGGAATCGATTTCAGCGGTGAGGCTGCAGATGTTCCACTCTGATAGATTTCGAGGAAGGTATCTTTATTCTCCTGCCCGGACTCCATTTTCTTCCAGCAATGGCGTTTAGCAGGATTAAACCTGCCACACCGTGCAGCTCTGCCGGATGCTTTCCACTTCCTGCAGAGAGGCGAGCCGGTGTGGAGGCGCCGCTGCCGTTGCCGATGCGACTGCCAGGGCATGATGAAGAGCCTCGCCAGGAGGCTTCCCGCCTGCTCTCGCAGCGCAGAAAGCTCCGAGCAGCGAGTCTCCTCCTCCTACAGTGAGATGTGGCGCAGTGATCGCGCAGCGGCCTCTCCAGGTCCCCTCGTCTGCTTCTGCAAAGAGAACCGCTCCCTCTCCCCCGCCTGACACGAGAATATCGGCTCCGTCTATCAGGCCCCTTACCGCCGGGTCTCTTTCCACCTCGTCAAGCGATTCAAAGCGCTTTCCGGACAGGGCGGAAAGCTCTGAGAGGTTGGGCTTTACGATGTGAGGCTTCGCGGCAGCGCCCTTCCTCAGCGCGTCGCCCGAGCTGTCCAGGACCGTGATGATATCTTGCCGGCGCGACTCTTCGAGCACCGACGCGTAAAAGTCATCTGGAAGGCCTGGAGGAAGAGAGCCGCTCAGAATCAGCCAGTCTCCTTCTTCGCAAAGCCCGAGAATCCAGTTCCTGAGCTCTTTCTCCTTCCCCTCAGGGAAGGAGGAGCCAGGCGAGTTTATCTTGAAGGCCTCGCCCGTTTTTCCAGCGGCGATTACGACATTTCTTCTGAGCGCGCCGGGAACGGGGAATATCCGGTGAGTCACGCCTTCTGCTGTGAGGATGGACGAATGCTCGACGCAAGAGAAGCCCCCGCCGGGATAGAGCGCGCAGGTCTGTTTCCCCAGCCTGTTGAGGATCCTTGCCACATTCACTCCCTTGCCGCCGGCGAAGACGCTCTCAGAAGAAGCTCTGGCCATCTTTCCGGGCTTCAGCGCGTCGACGTCGATATGCCAGTCCAGCGCGGGATTTGCCGTAAAGGTGATGAATTTCATAAAGAGTTCCGGGTTTTATCAGATTGTCACGGTTATTCAACAGGGAAGAGGAAATACCTCCGCCCTGACGCTGCCGTGCGCCCTGGAATATGCAGGGGAGGGATTTCAAGTAACCGCGGTGAAAGAGACTTTGCCTTTCGCGCGGCGCCTCCCTGTCTCAGGGAATTTCCCTTCTGGGATGATGAGTGCCTCGAATTGCCGGGAGAGCTTTGAAACAAGATTTGGAGGTGTCATGCGATGATAGGAAGAGATTCTCTGCCACAGGGATATCACGAGGATAAAAAGGAGGGGATGCATGCAGAGTTCCGCAGGGACGGCTCCCTTGCCCATTATGGCTGTTACAGAGACGGAAAGCCTGTCGGCTGGCAGCTCTACCTCGATCAGACAAAATCTCAGGGCAGCGCTGAGCGCCGAGACGAAGAGCGTTTCCCGGATATCAATGACAATGATGGAGAGGGAGATCCGATGCCCTTCGATGATTGGGCGCAGAAGTGGATTGACTCCATCTCAGACGCCGGATCACACATACTGAAATGCAGCTTCTGCGGAAAGAAGCAGACCGAGGTCAGGAAGCTCATCGCAGGGCCCAGCGTATACATATGCAACGAATGCATAGACCTGTGCAGCGAGATACTGAGTGAGGAAATGCCTGAAAGCCCTCCTGAGAAATGAATGCAGTTGTAGGATGTGTCTGTTGTGATGTATTGGTGCCTGTCTGTGTCAGAGATAAGATTAGAATCATTGGAGCACTATCAGGAAGCTGAAATGAATGGGTCTGGGGATCGGAGCGCTATCATCCTGAGGCATGAGACCCTGCGACGTGGCCTGACGACCAGGCCCACTGCAGATTGAATCCGCCGCAGTCCCCGTCTATGTCCACGATCTCGCCTGTGAAGTAGAGGCCGGGCACCAGTCTGGACTGGAGAGTCGCAGGGTCAATATCTTTCGTGCTGACGCCTCCTGTTGTAACCTGGGCGTGCATCCAGCCGGCAAACCCTGTCACAGGAAAGCGCCAGTCCTGCATGAGGCCTGCGAGTCTGTCAGTCTCTTTCCTGTTGATCCCGTCGGCGCGCCTCCCGGCAGCCTCGATGCCGGCCGATCTCAGGAGGACAGGGATCAGCTGCTTGTTTATGAACCCGACGAGGGCAAAGTCGAGGTTTTTGCCGCCTGCTGCTGAGAATCGCGCCATCAGGGACTCTCTCAGCTCTCTGGATGTCATCTCCGGGACGAGCGAGACGGAGAGCTCAACATGTTCGCCCTTTCTCTGGCGCTCCAGCGCCGTCCGGCTGAGATCCAGCACAGGAGGTCCCGATATGCCGTACTCTGTGAACAGGATCTCTCCTTCAGCCGACTCGACAGGCTTTCTGTCTGCCAAGATCGAAGCATTCCCGTCCCACTTTATTCCCCTGATCTGCCTGAGAAATGCGAACTCGAGCTTGAGCGGCACAAGGGCCGGACCTGGCATTACGATGCGGTGCCCGAGCCGTGATGCGATTGGATAGCCGAGGCCTGCCGAGCTGAGATTCGGCGATGCCTTTCCTCCTGACGCGACTATCACTCTGTCGGCCTCGCAGCGCGAGCCGCTGCTGAGCGCAAGCCTGAAATACCCTGCCGTCCGCTCTACTGCGCCGACTTCCGAGTCACATTCCACCTCCACATTGAGCTCTGCCATCTCATGGCGCAGCACGTCGAGGACGCTGGAAGCCTGGCCCGACCGGGGGAAGACCTTGCCGTTCTCTTCGACCCTGTGCGCTATTCCCAGGGAGCCGAAGAACTGAAGGGTCTGGTCCGCTGTAAACTGTTCGAGAGCCGGGGCGGCGAATGAAGGGTCTTCGCCGTGGTATCTCGAGATCTCCGTGCGGATGTTCGTGAAGTTGCATCTACCGTTTCCTGTGGCGAGGAGCTTTTTGCCCACCCTGGCGTTCTTCTCCCAGATTGTTACTTCCGCGCCCAGTCTGGCAGCGGCGATTGCAGCCATCATACCTGACGCTCCGCCGCCGATTACGGCAATCCTTATCTTTTTCAAATCAGCTGCCCCCGCAATTGTTATTTGTTAATTCAGAGTCTGTCCCTGCTTATTACTGCTTCGGCGACTCTCAGGCCGTCCACTGCGGCTGACATTATGCCGCCTGCGTATCCGGCTCCTTCGCCGCATGGATAGAGCCCCTGCACGTTCGATTCAAAGCGCTCGTTTCTGAGTATCCTCACAGGCGACGAAGAGCGCGTCTCCACGCCGGTGAGCACCGCGTCGGGGCTGGCGAAGCCCCTGATCTTCATACCGAATACCGGTATGCCTGCCTGCAGCGTCGCCGTCACGTAGTCAGGCAGGCACTCATGCATCTCCACCAGCTTTACTCCGGGCCTGTACGACGGCTTTACAGAGCCGACTCTCTTCGAGGGCCTGTTTTTCAGGAAGTCTTCCAGGCGCTGGGCCGGAGCCCTGTAATCTCCCCCGCCGGCCCTGAACGCTTTCTGCTCGAAGATGCTCTGGAACGCCACTCCTGCGAGAGGGCCGTCGCCGTTGAAGTCCTGCGGGCTGACGCCGACGAGCAGGGCGCTGTTGGCGTTCTCGCCGTTCCGCAGATAGTTGCTCATGCCGTTTGTCACGACGCAGCCCTCGTCGGAGGAAGCGGCTATCACCTCGCCTCCCGGGCACATGCAGAACGTGTAGAGGGAACGTCCGGACTGATCGTGGTATGCCAGTTTGTACTCTGCCGGAGGCAGGGAAGGATGGCCTGCCGAGCTTTTGTACTGTGCTTTGTCGATGAGGCTCTGCCTGTGCTCGATCCTCAAGCCTATCGAAAAGGCCTTGGGAGCCATTGCCACACCCTGACTGAGAAGAGTCTCGAAGAGGTCCCTGGCGCTGTGGCCGGGAGCGGCTATCACGGCTGAGGCTTTCAGGGTTTCGCCTCCATACATGCGCACTCCGGCAAGCCTGCCGTCTTTGATAATGAGACTGTCGACCCTGCAGTTGAACCTGACTGTCCCGCCAAGGGACTCGATCTTTTTTCGCAGAGAGGTCACGGTCGTTCTCAGAAGGTCTGAGCCTATGTGAGGCCTGAACGAGTGCAGGATCTCGTCCGGCGCCCCGCAGTTCACGAGCTCCTGCAGCACTTTGGTGCATCTCATGTCTCTGATCAGCGTGGTGAGCTTTCCGTCCGAGAACGTTCCCGCGCCTCCCTCGCCGAACTGCACATTGCATTCAGGGTCCAGCGCGCCGCTCTGCCAGAACTCCCGAACCTTTCCGGCCCTTTCCGGTATGGCCGCCCCTCTTTCTAGCAGTATCGGCCTGCAGCCCATCTCTGCCAGCAGAAGAGCGGCGAATAGCCCTGCCGGCCCTGCGCCGATCACAATGAGCGGCTCTCCGGAAGGCTCTCTGCACGGCTCCGGGTAGCGGTACTGCACCGGCGAAGCCTGGACTATATCCCTGTCTGTGCAACGCTCCATGAAGCCTTCTTCATCGCCGAGCTGCACGTCGAGCGTATAGACGAGATATACGGAGCCCTTCTTCCTGGCGTCGACAGACTGCCTGTGAACGCTGAAGCCCAGCAGCTCAGAGCTCTTTATCCCCAGCTTTTCGAGCAGAAGGGGCTCGAGGCTCTCAGGCGATCTAGAGAGGGCTGTTCTGATCCCTGAAACTCTCAGCATGGGCTTATCTCTGGCTCTTCTTCTTCTTCCACGCCTCCAGGAAGGAGTCGCAGTATATATCCTTGCCCAGCAGCAGCTCGGCAGTGGCTGCGGCATCCATGAGGTCCCCGTCGAGAGGGTCCAGGATGGCCGCGTCCAGGCCTTTCGAGATTGCCATTACGAGGAATGTCCTGTTGATCAGATCCCTGTGAGTGCATTTCTGAGACACATTCGAGAGCCCGATTATGAAATGGGGCGGAGGGTCTGACAGAAGGCTGCACTCGCCTATCGTGGCGAGGACTTTTGGCGCCTGATCCTGCGCCACATTGACCGGCAGCACTATCGCGTCTATGTAGAGATCTTCCGGCGCAATTTCGTTCTCCATCGCAGCGGCCAGGATCTGAAGCGCCAGCTCAGTCCGCTTCTCAACGTCTCCCGGAACGCCCTTTTCGTTCATTGTGAGGCCGATCACGGAAGCGCCGTATTTCTTTGCAAGCGGGAGCAGGAGGTCCAGTTTCGCTTTTTCAGCAGTGGTAGAGTTTATTATCGGGCGGTTTTTGCAGAGCTTCAGTCCTGCCTCGATTACATCCGCTTTGGCGCTGTCTATCGCGAGCGGCACGTCTACGGCCTCCTGGATTGTGCTGACAAGCCATTCCATTGCAGGAATCGGAGCTGCCGCCGCAGGGCCGACGTTGACGTCGAGCGCGTGGGCGCCGCTCTCCACCTGCTTCACGGCCAACTCTTGGATGGCCTTTTTATCCATCTCCCTGATCGCCGCTCCGACTTTTTTGAACATGCCGTTGATTCTCTCGCCTATGATGAACATATCAGGTCTCCTTACTTTGTATTGATGAGCTTTGCCGCCTCTCTCGCTATCACCATCTCTTCGCCGGAAGGCATGGAAATTATCTTCACGAGGCTCGCTGAAGCGCTTATCTCGTGCTCTCCGGAAACGGCCGGGCCGTTTTTCTCCTCGTCGACGGCGATCCCCATGAACTCAAGACCCTTCAGCGCCGCGCCTCTGACCTGAGGCACTGTCTCTCCTGTGTCGCCGGTGAACACGATGACGTCGGCGCCGCCGAGAACGCCCATGTAGGAGGAGATGTACTTCTTGATTCTGTAGCAGAACACGTTGAATGCAAGCCTCGCTCTGTAGCTGCCGTCCTGCATGGCAGCGAGTATCTCCCTGATGTCTCCTGATATGGCTGATATGCCGAGCATGCCGCCTTTCTGGTTTATCAGCGCGCTTGCTTCCCTGACGTTTGCCCCGTTCCGTTCCATCAGATACGGTATGATCGAGGGATCCATGTCGCCTGCCCGCGTGGACATGAGAAGGCCTTCAGCCGGAGTGAAGCCCATCGACGTGTCAACCGCCCTGCCTTTCCTTATGGCCGTCATGCTCGCGCCGTCACCGAGATGGCAGGTGATGAGCCTCAGCTCTTCGAGAGGGCGGCCGAGCATCGCTGCGGCCCTCTCGGCGACTGACTGGTGAGAGAGGCCCTGAAATCCGTAACGCCTGATTCCGTATTTCATATAGAGCTCGTATGGAATTCCGTATATGAAAGCGTAGTCGGGAAGCGAGAGGTGGAAGCAGCTGTCAAAGACCGCCACATGCGGCACCGCCTGCAGAATCTCCTTTGCTGTCTCGATGACAATGAGGTTGTATGGGTTGTGCAGTGGCGCGAGGGGGATGCACTTTCTTATATCGTCAACGATCTTCTCGTCGATTACAACCGGGATCTTGAACTTCTCGCCGCCGTGTGCGACTCTGTGTCCGACTGCATCTATCTCCTTCGGCGAATCGATTACCCTGTGCTCTTCCGCTGTCAGCGATTCTATGGCAAGCGCAGTGCCTGACGCGCAGTTCGGGACCTGGACCTGCGTGGTCAGCGAAGAGCCGTCTTTCCTGATGATGAGCGATGAATCGGTCTGCGCGATTCTGTTGATCGTTCCGTGGAACAGGCACTGGGACTTCTCCACGTCGAAGAGCCCGTAGTTCATGCAGATGCTCTCCTTGTGGAGCCCTGTATGAAACACCATTACCTTCACAGGCTGTCACCTCGCTTGAGCTGGTTTCTCCGGCAGTCCTGATGGGCCGGGCATGCAGAAAGACGGCAGATGGCGCAGGCAGATTCTCTGAGACGCCTGCCGCTGTGCCGCTCCGGCGGCGCATGCCGGGAAGGACTGTCTGTCAGGCCTGGCTGAGCGATGATGCCATGCCTTTCACAACTGACAGAGCTTCCGGATGATACAGTATCAGTATATCCGAGCCGGCGTGCAGGAATGCCCCCGCAGTGCTGACTTCCCAGGCGACCCCCCTGAGGAAGCGGTCGCCCCACGAAGCGTTCTCCGTGCGGGATTCCTTTACCTTCCAGCTCTCCGCTCCTGCATAGCAGATCATCGGGACTCCCAGTATGCCGTCTCCTGAGAGCGCCGCAATCCGAGAGCGCTCCATGATCGAGTAGGCGTACTCCAGGCCGTATCCGAGCGCTCCGGTGGTGGGATACATCACTATCCGGTCGAGTGGAAGCCCCATCTCGTGCATCATTATATTGAGCTGCTTCGCTATGTTGATGTCTATCGGCGACTCTGCAATCACAGAATGGCCGTCTTCGAGAGCGGAAGCGACGAGCGTCCTGTAATTCTCCTGGACAGCCGCTCCGAGCAGGCAGGCTTCTCCTCGCGCCGCTCTGCTCACGGCCGGCATCACGGCGTTGTCTTTTTCGGCCATGCCTGAGCCGATTACTATTACAGGCGCGCCTGTGCTGTCAATCACAGAGCGCACTGCCTTTACAGCCTCTTCCGGACCCGTATCTCCTTCATCGGGGTGGGTTGAAAGAAGGCGCAGCGAGATGAGATCGGCGCCGAACTTCTGCACGCACATCTCTGCCCATCTGCCTGGGCTCTCGATGACGTCGCCGTACACGCGGCGCAGAGCCTCCGGGTAGTCTTCCGGGACCCTGTCCAGCACTTCGAGGGCGAAGGCCGGGCGGTGGGGTATTGACCCTTCAAAGGACAGGAAGGGGAGAGCGCTCATGCCGCCTACTACCGTCCTGTGGCTGCGCGTTCCGCCATCTTCCTTCGTCGCCCCTATCGTTACGGTGTTGACAGTTGAGCTCCATTTCTCTTTTACAATCTCCATCGATAGATCTCCTTTCACTCAAGCAGGCGCAGGTGATTACGCGCCGCTAACTCCCGGTCACGGAAGGGAAGCGGTCAAGCTCCGTATGGGGAAGAAAGAGCGCCGCCGTATACCTGTTCATGAACTCGTGCTCCTCGGAAAGCTCGAAGCCGGCCATCATACCTGCAATCCTGTCGGCTTCCGTGCGAGCTCTCCCCGATCTGACAGCCATTATTGCGCCCTGCAGCGCACTGTTCCCTATGAAATGGAATCTGTCTCGCGGCACATCTGGAAGCAGTCCTGTTCTGACACCGTTTTCAATGTTGAGGGCGCAGCCAAAGCCTCCTGCAATATAAAAACTCCTGACATCCATGAAATTCAGGCCCATCTTTGACAGAAGAAACTCCATGCCTGCGTGGATGGCCCCCTTGGACCTTACTATATTGGCGATATCAGCCTCTGATATCGTTATATCCTTTCCTGACGAGCTTTTTTCGCCTTCCACTATCACGAGCTCTGCTCCTGACTCGCCTTCCCTCAGCAGATCGGCCGACACGCCGCTGTCGAATCTTCCTGACCGGTCTATGTATTTTGCCTTTAAAAGCTCCGCCACGATGTCGATGAGCCCTGAGCCGCAGATGCCGCGCGCCTTCTCATCGCATATCGTCTCATATCTGAATGTCCTTTCAGGCATTGCGATCTCGAAGCTGTGCAGAGCTCCTGCAGAGGCCCTCATGCCGTGCGTGATGCCGCCTCCCTCGAAGGCAGGCCCTGCAGAGCACGAGCAGGTCGTCAGCCACTCGCTGCACCCCAGCACCACTTCGCCGTTCGTGCCCATATCCATCAATATGGATATCTCATCGCAGCCGGCCATGCCTGACGAGAGGACTCCTGCAGTGATATCCCCGCCGACATAGCTCGATATGGCGGGGAAGAAGAAGAGCAGCGCGTGCGGCACCAGGCTGATCCCGGCGTCTCCGGCCTTCATGAGCGGGACGGCCTGGAATACAGGAACATATGGAGCAAGTCTGATCGACCTGGGAGGGATGGAGAGCAGGAGATGTATCATCGTCGTGTTCCCGGCGCAGAAAATGGCCGTGATATCTCTCCTGTCGCACATCCGCTCTTTCAGGAACGTCCCGATCAGCTCCTCTATGCCTTCCACCACTGCGCCGTGCAGGAGCTTTCTGCCTTCTTCCTTCTCTGCCGCGATGATTCTCGTTATGACGTCTTCGCCGTGCAGGAGCTGCGGATTATAGCAGGCTTTCGTGGAGACGACCTTTCCGCTTCCCATGTCCACAAGCGAGGCGGCAAGCGTCGTGGTGCCTATGTCCAGCGCTATGCAGTAATGGCTGCTCTCAGGAGTCGAGACGGATACGATCCCTACAGACTCTCCCTTCCTGTGCATGTAGACCCTGGGCTTCCATCCCGAGTCTCTGAGCACTCCGGGGAGATCGGAGAGCAGCTCCCTCGACGCCGTAATCTCTCCGGCATTGCAGATCCCTTTCACCGCTCTTGTCAATCTGCTCCAGTCGCTCGAGTTGTCTTCAACTGAAGGCGGCGTTATGACCAGGTCGCTGTTTTCGATGAGCGGGCCATCCAGCTGCGCCGCTCCGGATTCCTCCGGCATCAGGTACGATGCATTTTCAGCGCTCAAACGGCGGGGCTCTTCACCGCCGCTGTGGCAGAGGCAGGGCAGGACATCCCTTCCTGTCACGATGGCGCTTTTCTCCTCAGGGATGTGAAACTCGCCGTCCCTTTCCACGGCAGTCTGGCAGGCCAGGATATATCTGAATCTGCCCTGGATGATATAGAACTCTCCTGCAGAGACAGGAGGAACAAAGTCGCTTCCGACCTCGACGAGGCAGCGCCTGCATGAGCCCTGCCCTCCGCAGGGGCTTTCCATGGCGATTCCCGCCGCGCGGGCCGCTTCCAGCACCGTTGTTCCTTTTTTTACAACTGCCTCCGCGCCGGAGGGAGTGAATCGAACTCTGACCATATCCATAGACCGACCATCCTCCTTGCAAATCAGCTGCGCTGCGCTCCCCGCCCCTTCAGGAAGGACGGAATCCCTGACGCCTCCTTCGGGCCTGTCACCGGAGACCACCCGGAGGCTTCGGCGAGCGGCGAATATATTACTGCCACGTACCCGGGAATTATTATCTGCCTGTGCCTCACCTTTTCGTCGAGGCCGTATTTCCTGATGGAGGCTGCAATTATCTCACCGTTGAACTTGTCCGCCGCCCAGGCTGTCAGCACCGATGTTCCTTCCGTGTCGACGACGAGCAGGTGTGACGAGATCTTGCTCGCCTCTATCTCTCCGGCCACAAGGAAGTAGGTAAGCGAGAAGTTGGTCGTCACGAGCACCGGTGAGCTTTCATCCGGCGAGCCTATCGGATACACTCCCGGCTCCACCTGGATCGGCTTCTGTGGGTCGGTGTAGATATTCTGGCGCAGCACGAGCAGCGGGAATATCTGCCATGGCTCTGCCAGCGTCGTGACTGAGATGCCGGCGTATTTACAGATATGCGTGCCCACCTTCACGATCTCCTGCCAGCAGTCAGGGCATGACGCCCAGGCGATTGTCGGGTATCCGAGCGGCCTGTGCTTCTTCCTGAGTGCGAGCCTTCTTATGTGAGTCTCCCGCAGAAGCTCCTCTCTCAGGTCAGGCGGGTCCGGGTCCAGCACGAGGTCGCGGACTCCAAGGCTCTTGAGCTTTTCTGTCAATCCGGAAAGTCCTTCCAGCGTTGAGGCCTTTACTGCCAGCGGGCACTGGTATTTCCTGGCGAGCCCGGCCATTTCGCTGCAGTTCCCCTCATCGGCGCCGCATATGAGCGGCCTCGATTCGGCGGCGTTTACAGCTTTCAGCGCCTCTTCGAGCGAATCGGCATTTCCGCTATTAAGGATCAGAGGGAGGCCGCACCGGCTGAGAGCGGCTTCGGCTGCTCCGGCAAAAGGCTCGCGCCTGCCTGAGCCGTTCTTTATGGCTATGGCCTCGATGGCAAGATGAGAGCCTGCCCGCTCGAATGAGAGGGACTCTATCTTTGCAAGCCGTTCTGCGAGAGCATCTCCCGAGAGCGTATCATCGACTTCCACCGCAATGGCCGTTGGATTCCTGAAAGTCTCGTCGTGCCGGAACAGCACAGTCTCCCTGCCGATTTCGAACTGCTTCTGCCCGCTGCCTGTAATGACAGGCCGGATCGGAGGCGAAGCTTCTTCGGAAAGGGCTTCTCTGGCTTCGTCGCTGATGCGGGGGCACTCGTCAGGCGCGGCTTTCTTCCCGGCTATCTTCATGGCGAAGGCGATGCAAGTGGGAGAGCCGCATTCTCCGCAGTTGGACTGCGGGAGAAGTTTGTATATCTGAAGTCCTGTAAGCGCCATGACATGGCTCCTTTCCTGAGCTGAGACATGAAAAAGACTATTAAATTATGCACGGGTGGAGATGCTCTGTCAAGGGGGAGAAGACCCGGGATGGCAGGAAAGCACGCAGGCCGCCGGGAGCACTCCTGAAAAGGCACAGAGATTCCAATCGCTCTGATCAGGAAGAATAAAGAAAGTGTACAATCAGTGTTTCGCACCTTGCCTTGAAAAAATACAATACCGATTCATGGGCTTTGCTCGTGCTCCGGTTCCCATGAGTAAAACTGCGGATTCTGGGAATAGTCAGATTGTCATAATCTTCCGGTTAGATTATTTGATCCATAGAAAGGAGCAGAATAATGAAGAAGATTCCCGGATGTATCATAGCGGTCCTTCTCGCTTTCCTCATCACGCAGGCCTCATCTGCAACCCCTTCCCATGCCGGCGGCGAAAGCGTTTCATCGCAGAAGTACCGCCTCAAGGTGATTCATTTCGCGCCTGTAAAGGTTTACGTAGAGATTAACGGCAGGGCGGCAGGAGCGTTCGAGGGGAATTGTGAGCGTGATGTCTCGGATCTGGTATCACGGGGTGTAAACAGGGTTAAGCTTACCATAGAGAAGAACGGCGAATGCAGAATCGGCTCGTGCGATTCGCTGGAAGTCACCATTTCGAGGAAGGACGGGACACAGTACACTCACATGGTGAAGGCGCGCTTTCTGGGAGACTCGCTGCGGCAGTTCCCGGACTCGAGGATGCTCAGGTACTCTTTTTCGATATGAGCAAGATATTCAGTCCCATTCGGGCGAATTGTTAATATAAGAGTCTGTCACCATTTATCGCGGGATGGCCTGTCCTGCTGAGATGTGCCAGCAGATCTTCCAGCGAGGGTGCCGAGAATTCGTCGCCGATCATATCCGGCAGCTCAGGGATTCCCTCTTCGGAGCATCTTGCCGTAAAGGCTTTCCTTATGGCCTGTTTGAGCTCTGATGGCATCCAGACTATTCTCCTGATCCCGCCGTGGTGTTTCAGAAACTTCCTGCTCGTGACGTGGGAGAGGCTTATCCCCACGAATCCCGGCACCTGTCTGCCGCGGCCCACGATGTCCATGAGCGCTTCGAAGTTCATGCCTGCAGGTGTGGCGCCTCGATAACTCCTGTTCACGACCATCACGCCGTCGGCCTCAGGCACGATCGCCGCTATGCACTCGGCGCAGCTGCAGCTCGGCTCCGGAAATTCGGTCAGAGAATAGGCGGAAAAGCGGGTGTGAGCCTGCAGTGTCAATGATGCAGCGGCTTCGTTCACGCCTTCCCATTCGCCTCTCTCTTCATCTATGCAGCGGCCTTTCGCCACAGGGGTAATCGGGCCGTGCCTGTCGAGCATGTGGCTGAGCCGGGCGCCGCGCCAGGTGAAGCGCCCGCAAAGCCCGTCCCGCTCCGGAGAGATTATGCAGAGCTGATATGGAACGTAGCACTGGCACATATTGCAGCTGTAAAAGATCTCCTCTCCTTCGTCGGTGAGTCCGGACGTGATCGAGTCCCTCTCCGCGTACGCCTTCTCGGCTCTCCCTTGAAGGTCCGGACAATGCTCTTCTTCCGTGCAGATAGATATCTCGATCGATTCGAGCAGCGGGCCGTATTCTGCCATGAGCCCCATTCGTATCGCCGAAGCGAGGTGGCGGAATGACAGTCCGGCATCGAAGCTCTCCCTTCCGATCTCCAGAGTGAGAAAGCCGCGCCCCCCTCCGTGGACCACTCCCTTCAGATCGCACAGATACCTGCCTGTCTGCCTCTCCATCAGCTCTTCGAAGTCCTCTTTCAGGCCGGGGCCTTTTACCTTGATCTCTATGCCGAGGTTATTGCCCGAGCCCCCGGGAAGCTCCGGGATATCCGGGCCATGAAGGCTGAAGCCTCCGTCGCGCGCTTCTTTATCTATGTGAAGATACTGAGCCGAACAGGCGCCGCGGCCTCCGAAGGAAACGGCAGTATCTTCTCTTCTCAGGCGCTCATAACGAAATGCGCTGTCGCAGGGGACAGGATACTGGTCTGTGATCGCTGTTGCTAGTCGCTTTGAACTGTTCATATGATGCTTTTTCGGCCTCTGTAAAGTTGATGCGCCATCATCGGAGCCGCAGCCACCTGATTATATCATGTTCTTCGGCGATGATGTCAACGCCGGCATGAGCCGCGTCTCTTTCCTGCCTGGCGGGCACTTCAGGATCCGGTATAATTTGTCAAAATGTTAACAATTTGTTCATGATCGCCACAGCAGAGGTATGTTACAATTTCAGTGGATGACTATGCTTTTACAGGAGCGTGCAAGCCATGAGCGATATCAATCCCACCTCCCGTGCTGTGGATCTTTCCGCCTACAAGGCGCTCGAGCAGATGCAGTTGAAGCCTTCTCCTGAAGATGGCCAGCGCGCGGAGATAAAGGATACCTTTCAGCGCTCGACCGGGCAGGAGCCTCCGCCGAATCTCCTTCCGGTGCCTGATACCAGGCAGTCTGTCGATTACTCCTGCGGCGCGGCTTCGCTGCAGGCCGTGCTTATGTACTACGGCGATGAATACATGGAGTCTTCGCTGATGGAGATGCTGGGCACAACCACCAACGGCACCAACCCGAAGGACATAGTGCGCGTCGCCGAAGATCTAGGCTACACTGCCGAGTTGAAAGAGAACCTCACCATCGAGGATCTCGAGAACTCGGTCAAGAAAGGCATACCTGTAATTGTAGACGGACAGGCGTGGAGAGACGGCGACGATCTGAACCTGCCATGGTCAAATGTGTGGGAATCAGGCCATTATATGGTAGTCATCGGAACGGATAAGAAGAACGTATATCTGGAAGACCCTTCGATGCTGGGGAGCAGGGGCATCATCCCGAGGGAGGAGTTCCTCGAGCGCTGGCACGACTATGACGACAAGAAATACTACAACATGGGAATCTTCATCGCAGGCAAGGAGCCGAATCCGCCCAAGCCTTTAATGCACGTCGACTGAAATTGGGGACAGCTTACCTATATTTACAATTTTGTAACATTTTGCTGCTGTCCGCCATTTTACACTCTCTTATCTTGAAATATTTTCACCTGCAAAAGCTGAGATCTTTCAAATCAGTAAGCTTCTCCCATTAAAAAAACAGTAAGCTGTCCGCATTTGGAAAACCATAAAAAGTAGTTAACCGTCCCTGCTTTCTCCAGAAAAAGGTAGTTAACTGTCCCCACTTTCTCCCGATTTCTATGGACAAATCGTGCAGGCGGCTATATAATGGTTAATGTTGCCGGGGCGGCAGATACGTGATCTCCCCGGCAGGGAAGGGCTCAGCGATGCACGAGATGTCCGTTCTGATGAATATCTTCGAGGCAGTCGAAGAGACGCTCGGAAAGCAGTTCGACACCGCAAAGGTGAGGGTCGAAAAGATCAGACTGCAGGTGGGTAAGCTCTCCATGGTTGTTCCTGAAGCCCTCCAGTTCGCATTCTCCGTCGCGAAGGAAGGCACGATCTTCAAAGATGCCGCGCTGGAGATAAGGGAGATACCGCTTGTGGCCACATGCAACGAATGCGGCGAGAAGATCACGATGGACAGGCCGATATTCGAATGCACGAAATGCGGCAGTGTGGATCTTCACATAATCTCAGGGCGTGAGCTGTTCATAGAATCAGTAGAAATAGAAGAGGAGTGACGGCAATGGAAGTCAAGATACTTCAGGACGTATTGAAAGCAAACGACGCGATAGCCAGGGACAACGAGGAGAAGTTTGCAGGCGAGAAGGTCTTCGCGCTGAACATGATGAGCTCTCCCGGATCGGGAAAGACATCGATACTGGAGACTACGCTGGAAAAGATGGGAAAGGAGCTGCGCATTGCCGTCATCGAAGGCGACATAGCAACGACCATGGACTCTGAGCGCCTCATCAGATTCGATATCCCTGTCATCCAGATAACGACAGAGTCTTTCGGAAACGCCTGCCATCTGGACGCAAACATGGTCGGCAAAGCCTATGCAGGGCTGCCGCCAAAGCCCTGTGACCTTCTCTTCGTGGAAAACGTGGGGAACCTCGTATGCCCGGCCGGCTTCAAGCTCGGGACTGAAAGGAATGTCGTGGTTCTATCCGTCACCGAGGGCGAAGACAAGCCCCACAAGTATCCCCTGATATTCAGGACTGCGGACTGCGTGCTGATAAACAAGGTGGACCTGCTCCCCCATCTGGACTTCAACCTCGAGAGAGTCCGGGAGGCTCTGCTCGCCATAAATCCGAAGCTCATCGTCATATCGCTGTCGGCAAAGACGGGAGAAGGCTTTGATGCATGGCTCGACTGGCTCCGTGAAGGGGTGAAGAATAAAAAAGCCCGGAGCTGAACTCTTTCAGTCCTGCATCGGCTCTGTTATCTCGCTCTGAAAGCCGCTCATATCGAAAGAAACGCCCTCGTCGAAGATGACGGTTTTGTTGCGCCCGTCTCTCTTCGCTTTGAAGAGCGCCATGTCAGCCAGTTTGAACAGCTCGTGCATGTCTTCCGTGTGTGTGGGGTATGTGGCTATTCCGCAGCTGATCGTCCTCTTGATCAGGAAGCTCTCGAAGGACAGCTGCGTGTTCTCGATCTTCTGCCTGAGGCGCTCGCAGAATATAAGCGCGCCGTCTACAGGGGTCTCTGGGAGGGCGAAGCAGAACTCGTCTCCTCCATACCTGCCTACGAGATCTGTCGTGCGGACGGATTTCTTGAAGATCTTCGCGATCTCCATCAGCACTCTGTCGCCGGCCTGGTGGCCGTATGTGTCGTTTATCTCCTTGTAGTTGTCCAGATCGACCATGACGAGCGACAGCGTATGGTGGTATCGCTTGGAGCGGCGCAGCTCGTCGTCGAGCCGCTGCATGAAATGGCGCCTTATCAGCACCTTGGTGAGGCTGTCCGTAACCGCCAGCTCATAAAGCCTTGCGTTGTTGATAGCCACTGCGGCCTGGTTGGCGAGCGCCGTCACGATTCCCAGGTCATCCTTTGTGAAGAGCTCGTTGTTCTTCTTGTTCGTTATGTTTATCACGCCAATGCACTCGTCATATACCTTCAGCGGCACGCAGAGTATGTTGTCCACCCTGGAGGTCTTCAGCTCCATGAAGCGCGGGTCTTCTTTCGTCTTGTTGATTATTATCGGCTCCGCGGTGGAGAAAACTCTGCCTGCTACACCTTCGCCGTTTTTAATCCTCGTGCACTGGATCTCACCGCTTATTATCTTGTCCTCTGTCTCCTTGTCTATGCCCCGCACGACCCGCACGACGAGCTCGTCTGTCTTTTCATCGTACAGCATCAGCGAGCCGCGCTGGCTCTCTGCGATGTCTATGCCTCTGTCCAGGATCAGGGCCAGCAGTTTCGTCAGATCGTCGATGAAGTTCAGCGCCTTCCCGACGTCGTACAGTATCGAGAGGTTGTGCATCTGCTTTTCGAGCCTCAACGTGGCCTGCTCGAGCTTCTTATACAGCTGCGCGCTTTCGAACGCGACTGCGGCCTGTGAAGCCAGCAGTGACAGGAAGGAGAGCTCCGGATCGCGGAGGTCCCTGGCATCTATCGTTATTATTCCGACGACGTTCTCTTTCGTCTTGAGCGGAACCCAGTAACATGACTGCAGCATTTCCAGGTTGTTCTCCTTGAAAATCTGCGGAAAACGGACATTCCCCTCTATGTCGAGCACGGAAAAAGGCTCTCCGTTGAGAACCATTCTCCAGAATAGCCCCTCTCTCTTCTTGTATCTGACACTCTTGAGATCGTCCCTGTCGAATCCCTTGGCGAGCTTGACCCTGTATACCTGGTAGTCCTCGTCGAGCAGGAGCAGGCAGGACTTCTGGACGTTGATGCGCTCGACGATTACAGAGAGGAGGATCTCGGCCAGCTCGAGATCGTCATGATGAGCCACGAAGACCTTGTTTGCCTGCGAGATTGTGAAGAGGTCGAAAACCTGCTCGTCGAGCTTCTTGTTCTGAAGAGACACCTTGTGTACAAGCTGTTTCAGCTTCCTGTTCTCATCAACGGAGCTGTCGAGCATGGCCCTGAGCGATGCGATGTCTTCCTCATCGGCAGGCGGCTTCGCTTCGCTCTTTTCGGCGAGATCGTTGCCGAGAAAGCTGTGAAGATCGAGCTCGGGAGGAGACTCCTCTTCGAGATCGGATATCGATATCTGGGCCTGGAGGCCCATTGAAAGAAGATGCTCCTCGAGAAGCTTCTTCGGATTATTCGGCTCTTTATTCATATAGCTTGCAGATCATTCTCTCGTTGAACTGCCATAATTATAGCAAATGTGATCTTCTTTTGCAATGGTCGGGATCTCCCCATATGAGGCATTCCACGGATGGCGGCCGGACCTCGCAGGCAGTGGTGGAGAAGGATTATGATAGACGATGCTGAATAAATGTGGAAGGGTCTCAGTAGAATGGGTGGTCTGCACCATCTCAATCACTGTATTTTGAAAGGTCTCATGTGAAGAGGGACAGCTATCTCGGCAGAATAGTCAAGGACAGGTACAGGCTCCTCAGGGAGGTTTCATCCACAGAGGACGAAACCACCTTTGTGGCTGAAGACGTTCTGAGCGGCAGGACAGTCGGGATGAGGATCATACCTTATAACTATAACAACGCCGATGCAATCAGGGAAGCGGAGATAATGTTTCAGAACCAGCTCGACGTGCTCTGCAGGCTCGAGCATCCGGGACTGCCTCAGGTCCTCGAGGGCTTCACCGAAAAGCTTGAGATGTTCATTGTGACAGAGTTCTTCGAAGGCCAGACTCTCGAGGAGATGATAGAGAAAAAGAAAGCCATCTCCCTCGAAGAAGTGATGACGTGGAGCTTTGAGATGCTCAGGATCCTCGACTATCTGCATTCCCGGTACCCGCCTGTGATCTTTCGCGATTTCAAGCCGTCGAACATCCTGGTCCGGCCGAACGGCAAAGTGCAGTTGATAAACTTCGGAACGGCAAGGACCTACAAGCCCTTCAAGGTTCAGGATACGCTGATTCGCTACTCCAAAGGCTATGCTGCGCCTGAGCAGTATGGAGGAAAGGGGCAGACCGACGCTCGGGCGGATATCTACGCGTTCGGAGTCACCCTTCACCGTCTGCTCACAGGCCACGACCCGGCTTCAACTCCCTTCAAACTGCCGTCCCTGGACGGCTTCAGAAAAGACCTGCCGCCATACTGGCAGGACATAGTATCCAAGACGACAGAGCTGAAAGTCGAAAACCGCTATAAAAACGTCAAGGAAATCATGACGGCGCTCAAGGCGGCGTCGACCGGAGCTCCCCAGGCCGGCAGGGAAGAGCCGGCCGCGCCGAAGGAGGCTGTTGCGCCTGAGCCTGCAGAGGCAGCAAAGAAGGATCCGAAAGCCTCATCGCTTCAGTCAATAGCAGACAGCTATGACAGGGAGCGGGTGGAAAAAAAGGCTCTGGTGCAGAGAATTCTGTTCTTCCTCTCCGTACTGGTATTTGTGGCTGCCGGTGTGCTTTTCATCAGAATGCCGATATCCGCGGCTGTATTCTTCATCGTTGCAGCGGTG